>OLSM01000238.1_pt1 | contig 57153 bp, 41 predicted proteins | sample 1672721 | NCBI WGS metagenome assembly OLSM01 (sample SAMEA3136717, study PRJEB25190) | human gut metagenome
GGGCGCGGCCGTCCCAGTCGAAGAAGCTCTTGGTTCCGTTCTTCCAGGTCACCCAGCCCTTGACCATCTTCGAGTCGGAGTCGAAGTAGTACCAGCGACCGTCCAGCTTCTGGCTCCATCGCAGGCTCATGGCCGTGGACGGGTCGAAGTAGTACTTCACCCCGTTGAAGCTGCGCCAGCCAGTGAGGGCGCGGCCGTCCCAGTCGAAGAAGCTCTTGGTTCCGTTCTTCCAGGTCACCCATCCTGTCTGCATACGGCACTCATCGTCGAAAAAGTACCAGATACCCTCGATTTTCTGACGACCGGCTACCGCCAAGCCATCGGCACCGAAATAGTAGCGAGCACCATCCACAATCACCCAGGCATCGACAGCGAAAGATCCGTCGGCATACTCATAGCGGAAAGAGGAGCCTTCCGCAAGAAGGCTCCTCTCTCGCTCGTCCGGAACGACATCGTCAGAATCTTCGGCGCCACCGGCGGCGTTCTCCGCACCAGCGTCTTCAGACTGAATCTCTGGCCGGACTGACACCGCACCACCGAATTCAGCAGCATCCGCCTCTTCGGTACCGATAGCGAGAGCATCGCCATCGACCGGCTTGTCCCCCATGACAGCCTCAGAAGGCTGCGCCTCGGCCTGCTCCTCCCCATTCGTTTCCGCGGCGTAAGCCATTGCAGGCATCGAAAAGCAGAGCAAGCCGGCTAAAAAAAGACTCGTCACTTTACGCACCCGAAACGACAAAGCGCCCCGTTCCCGTTTCTTCATGCTGGTACATCCTCCTACGCAAAACCATTAGACAAAATATCAGTATACCCCAATACATCATTCGAATGCCGAGCGACTAACGATAGCTTGGCACCAGAAATGTCAACCCCGTCTTGGCCTGGCCCACGCTGGCAGAGGCATAAATTGCATTCATAAGCGATCCAATTTTAGTCGCCCAATCACGATCAGTCGCATACTGGTGACCCACCGAGCCATAACGCGCATACTCCACGTAATTCCATCGCATTTTATAAAGAGTATTCTGACTAAACGCATTATTGAGATAGTTGGTGGCGATCCAGCGAGCCGCCCCGTGGATTGCCTTCTCAGGAGTATCCCACCCATTCTTGATGGCCAAAGCTCGACCTCCCGACAGCGGACTGGAATCATAAGCGCCGATCCCGTAAAAATTGTAATACGTTCCCTTCGGCCATGTCTTGCCATCTACTAGCGTCTTTCCGTCATAGACATAGCCCTTGGCCAACGTAGACGTTCCCCATCCACTCTCCAAGATCGCATGAGCCAAAAGATACACCTCGTTGACCCCGTAACGGCGCGCAGCGTTCACAAACGCCTCTCCGTTGCCCGCAAGTGTGCCGGTTCGCCCATTTGCAGTTGAGGCGATGTAGGCATCTAACTGAGCCGCCGACACCATACCGGAATAGCCATGATTCAACTGGGCGAATTGGTAATATCCACTCGTACCTGCTCCACAGCTCGTCGGCGTCATAGATGCGACAATATCAGCTTGGGTATATTTCAGGGCAGAAGGACACGCCCTAAGTTCTTTGGCCGCCAAAGTAGCCAACGAGACGCCCGTAGCCTCGGTCTTGGTCTCCGATTTGGCGCCTACTAACTCAGAGCGCTCATTGAAGTAGTAGGACTGCCCGTCGATGACCTGCATACCCCGCAACGACTGGCCATTGGAAGGATTAAAGTAGTAGGTCTTACCGCCTATGGTTTGCCACTCCATAAGCGCGCGGCCATTTCCATCGAAGTAGCTCTTCGAGCCATCGGCCTTCCACGTCACCCACCCTGTCACCATCTCGGAATCGGTGTTGAAGTAGTACAACGAGCCGTCTATCCACTGGCTCCAACGAACGCTCTTGCCTGAAGACTGCTCAAAGTAATAACGCTTCCCGTTTACGTTCTGCCAGCCGACACGGAGCTTGCCGTCTGATCCATAGTAACTTTTCAGCCCGTCGGCATGCCATGTGAGCAGCCCTGTGAACATAAAGCTGTCGCTGGAGAAGTAGTACCACGCGCCATCGATCTTCTGGCTGTAGCGACGTGAGATACCGGTATTAGGATCAAAGTAGCACTTCCTTCCTTGGAAGCTACGCCACCCGAGCAGTGCTTTACCATCCCAATCGAAGAAGCTCTTAGTGCCATCCTTCCAGGTGATCCAACCAGTCTCCATGACGCTATCGCCATTGAAATAGTACCACGATCCATCGATCTTCTGACTCCAACGCTTTGAGATGCCGTTAGCGGGATTGAAGTAGTATTTCTTATTTCCAATAGTCTGCCATCCCAACCACGCTCGACCGGAGCTGGGATCGAAGTAGCTCTTCGTGCCGTCGGCGCTCCAGGTAACCCAACCAGTCACCATCTGAGACTCACCATTAAAATAGAACCAGTTTCCGTTAATTTTCTGACTCCATCGCAAGCTGATACCGTTGGAAGGGTTGAAGTAGTACCATTCTCCGTCGATTTCGTGCCAACCGGTCAGCGCGGCAGCCTTGCCGTCCTCTCCGGGCTGGAAGTAGCTCTTCGTGCCGTCGGCGCTCCAGGTGACCCAGCCGGTCTTCATGCGGCACTGGCCGTCGAAGTAATACCACTTCCCATCGATCTTCTGGCTCCACTTCACAGCCTTGCCATCGGAACCGTAATAGTAGGCGTAGCCGTTCATCCACGCCCAGGTGTTGGGCGTGCCGGTGAGCACCACCTCTTGGGGCGTCGAGGAGAACGATGTGAACGAGAAGTTCACATCGCAGTTGCCAGACACGCCACTCACTTGGCCAGACTCCGTGAATTGCCAAAGATCGGAAGAGAACGTCACGTCAGGAGCGCCGATTGCGCTCCCGGGATATTGTGCAATCCATCGGCTCCAGGAGCGATTGTTGAAAACGGGGCTTGTCAGGTATTTCTCCCACCAAGTCTTGTTCGCGTAAATACCCACTTTGTATCCCGCAGCTTGAATCTTGTTGCAAAATGTTTCTGCAAGCTGGCCGCGCTGAGCATCAGTCAAGCTCAGCTGGCTATCATCTTCGAGATCGTAGTAGATGGGCAACGCCAAATCACTCGGTTTCAGGTTCGCATGATCTGAGTCCAATAATCTTAGAACATGCTCAGCTTCACTCTGAGCGCTTGGAGCTGAACCTGTCGCTTTCTTCGCGTAGGAATAGAGGTAGATGCCGATCTGAATACCATTTTTGCGAGCGCCTTCAACGTTTTGAAGAAAGCATTTGTCGTCCTGCTCCTCGATGTCGCTTCCGTAACCACATCTTATGATAGCGAACGTAATGCCAGCGGCCTTCACCTTGGCCCAGTCAATACTCCCCTGGTGAACCGACACATCGATGCCAACGGCCTTGGCACCGGAAACCGTAACCCGCTTCCCGCCCAGAGTATAGGTGGTGGCCCCGTTCGATGAGGTCCAAGTCGGCGTCGTGCTGCTTGCCGTTCGAGCGCCTGGGGCGGCAAGGGAGCCTAGCGCTACACCGTCCTCGTAACGCCAACTGTTCTCAGGCCCCTCGGGAACCCATGTCGTTGAACTCCCTTGTCCAGAAGATTCTTCCTGTACCTCGGCGGCGGCAAGCGCCTCCGCCCCAAGACCTTCCCGAAACCCCGCATCATCGACCTCGCCGAACGTTCGATCCCCAACGCCTTCTGCGCCACCGCTTTCGGGGAGAGCTCCCTTATTGCCGGCATCAGACTTGCTGTCGACCGACGTCGCCCTATCGCCCGCCTCGAGCTCGGCGAGCGCGTCCGGAGCGGTCGACGAGGGCTCGGTGGGAATCGGCGCATCGAATGCAGGGGGCTCGGTCGCCTCGATGTCGGAGACATCGGCGTCGAACTCATCGCCCAGAGCCGGAACGGCGGGCACGAGGCTGGCGGCAAGGGCCACGGCGAGCACGGAGGAACTCGACTTCGCCCAATATCCTTTGCGCAAAGCGGGCTTGGCGTGCTTCGCGCGTTTGGCGACCGAGCGATTGACCATGGTGCAACCTCCTGGGATGTTGTCCGTTTTCTGCTTCATTTCCCAAAATGAGATGTCAGATTCTATCAGTCCATTCACAATATGCACATGCTTCTGACAACTTCCCGTAAAAAATCGGCGAAAACGCACGGGGGCTACAGAATCACGGTCCCAAGGGCCTTTTGCTGAAAAGGAGTGTGCCCGTTTTCCCTAAAGTCAACGTAGAGCCAGAATATCCTTTACACTATAGGAAAGTATCACTGCGGCACGAAGGAGCAGCCCGATCATGGCAAGTCCATTCAACCACATCGTCGTCACCGGAGGAGCCGGGTTCATCGGCTCCAATTTCGTGCATTGGGTGCTCGACAACCAGCCCGATGCTCATGTCACGGTGCTCGACGCCCTCACCTATGCGGGCAACCGCGAGAACCTCGCAGGCTGCGATCCGGAGCGTATGACCTTCGTGCATGGCGACATCTGCGATGCGGGCTTAGTCGATCGCCTCTTTGCGGAAGCCGACGCCTGCGTCCATTTCGCCGCCGAGAGCCACAACGACAATTCCATCGCCGATCCCACCCCCTTCCTTCGCACTAACGTCGAGGGCACCTTCACGCTTCTCCAGGCGGCTCGGAACCACGGCGTGCGCTTTCACCACATCTCGACCGACGAAGTCTATGGCGATTTGGCCTTGGACGACCCGAATCGATTCACGGAGGAAACGCCCTATCGCCCATCGAGCCCCTACAGCTCCACCAAGGCGTCCTCCGACATGCTCGTCCGCGCCTGGCATCGCACCTATGGCGTGGAAGCCACCATATCCAACTGCTCGAACAACTACGGACCCTACCAGCATATCGAGAAGTTCATTCCTCGGCAGATCACCAACATTCTGTGCGGCATCCGCCCGAAGCTCTACGGAGACGGCAAGAACGTCCGCGACTGGATTCACACCGAAGACCACTCCTCCGCTGTCTGGGTCATCCTCACCCAAGGGCGTATCGGGGAAACTTATCTCATCGGAGCCGACGGGGAGCGGAGCAACATAGATGTCTTGCGCGCTATCCTCACCGCCATGGGCAAGGACGCCGACGATTTCGATTGGGTAAAGGACCGACCGGGTCACGACCGCCGCTACGCCATCGATTCTACGAAATTGCGCCGCGAACTGGGCTGGTCGCCCAAGCACACAAACTTCGACGAAGGACTGGCCCGCACCATCCAGTGGTACACCGACAATCCCAGCTGGTGGCAGGGCGCCAAAGAGGCCACCGAAGCCAAGTATCGCGCCCAAGGCCAGTAGGACCTGGACAGCAGACAACCACATTGAAGCACGAGTTCGCAGCTAAGGAGCTTTTGTCATGAGCGAAGAAAACCACCGCTTGGTCATTCTCGGATCGATGGACGAGTTCGTCGACCTTGTCGAATGTGCCAAAAAAAGGGGCATCTACACCATCGTTTGCGATGGCTACGAGGACGGTCCCGCCAAAGCCCACGCCGACAAGGCCTATCTGGAAGACGTCCGCCACACTGACGCCATTGCGGAAATCTGCAGGAAGGAACAGGCAGACGGGATCATCGCGTCGTTCTCCGACCTTCTGGCCGAGTGCATGATCGATATCGCCGATGCCGCCGGCCTCCCCTCCTACCTCAAGCCCAAAGGGGAAAAGCTCTTGCGGGAGAAGCCGCTTATGAAGCAGATGTTCCAAGAGCTCGGCATCGCGTCGCCTCGCTACAAGAAGATTCGCCTCGATACGCTAGAGGAAGACTTCGCCGACATGGCGTTCCCTTGCGTCATTAAGCCTGTCAACGGCTACGGCTCCCACGGAGTGTTCGTCGCGAACGCCATCGAGGACGTTCGCGAGCGCTTCCAATCGACCGCAGCCCAATCCACGTTCGACTATCTGATGGCCGAGGAGTACAACGACGGACGAGAATTCAACATCATGACCTGGATCGTGGACGGGCAAGCCCACATCATAAGCATTGCCGATCGCGAGAAAATCGCTTTCGAAGATGGCGAGATCCCCCAAGTCGTCCGGTGCGCCTACCCGAGCCCTCTCACGGCTGAGCTGCAAGACGAAGCCGCTTCCATCGCCACCAAAATCGCCGGTTACGTCGGTCTTGAGAACGGCCCCCTCTGCGTTCAGGCGTTCTATCGGGAAGGCGAGGGGTTAGCCGTGTGCGAGGCGGCCGGACGCATCTTCGGCTACGAGCACGAGCTCGTCACCTTGGGCAGCGGCCTCTCAGTCGAAGAGCTGTTGATCGACTGCGTGTACGACCAACCCGCGGCCAAGGAGCGCGTGCTGGCTCACTCCCCCTTGTTCGCCAACCATGCCGCCGGCCTCTATTTCCACGGCCATGACGGAGAGGTGGCCGACACTTCGTCCATCGATGAACTCGGAGCACTCCCCGGCGTTGTTGAGTATCGTCCCTATTACCGTACAGGCGACACGATCTCCCATGAGCGGGGCGCCAAACCCTACGTCGTGCGCTATTACGTGGCCGGACCATCGCGGGAAAGTGTCGACTCCCTCTCTCGAACCATCATGGGTCGGGCATCGGTGCTCGACCCGGACGGAAACGAGCTGCTGCTTAGAACCGCTCCGATGGCCCACTAGCAATGAGCCCGCACAAGAAAACCGACGGCAGGGCGAAGACGCTCATCGCCCTGCACCTGCTTCTGCTGGTATATTCGCTTTCCGGTATCTTCAGCAAGAACGCGGCCCGCGAGCCCTTCTTGAGCCCGATGTTTATCCTCCTGTACGGTGGCATGCTCGTCATTCTTTTCATCTACGCCATCGGGTGGCAGCAAATACTCAAGCGCCTGTCGCTCTCCATGGCGTTCGCGAATAAAGCAGTCACGGTAATCTGGGGCATGGTATGGGGATTCTTCATTTTCGGGGAGTCTGTTTCCGCCTTGAACATTTTGGGGGCGGCCATGGTCATCGTCGGCGTGGTGCTCTACGCGCGGGCGGATGGCAAGGAGGAGAAGCCAGGCGATCCGATCGATGGCGACCAGTGGACGACCGATGCGCCGGGGAATCTCCCGCCCTTAGGCGGTGAATAGCGATGCTCGAACTTTATGTCGGCGTCTACCTGCTCGGCGTGCTCATCTCGTCAGTATCTCAGGTTCTTCTGAAGAAGGCTGCCATGCGACAGTACGAGACCCCGCTGAAAGAGTATCTCAATCCCTGGGTTATTACCGCCTACGCCCTTTTCTTCGGGGCAACACTCATGACCATCCTCGCCTACAAGGTAGTGCCGCTTTCCATGGGCGCTATATTGGAGGCCACCGCCTACCTGTACATCACGTTCTTCGGTGTGACGATTTTCAAAGAAAAGCTGGGTAGAGACAAAGCCATCGCGCTACTACTCATAGTGGGCGGTATCATTGTGTACTCGTTAGGTATGTCGTAAGCTTACGGAGGAGCTTTATGCTTGTTTCGGTAGTTATCCCCTGTTACTACTCGGAGAAAATGATCGGTACTGTCGTCGATCAAACGCGAGCTGAACTCGTCAAAGCGGGATACGAATACGAATTCATCCTTGTAAACGACGGCTCGACGGACGGCACTTTCGCGGCCATCGAGCAGCTCTGCGCCGCGGACGACCATGTGGTCGGCATCAACTGCGCGAAGAACTCAGGCCAGCACAACGCTATCATGGCAGGTCTGAGAAAGACCGAAGGCGACCTCATCTTGCTGATGGACGACGACATGCAAACCCACCCCTCTCAATGTGTTAAGTTGCTGGACGCCATGGAGGACGGCAGCGACATCGTGTTCGCCTGCTGGGACGAGCACAAGGAAGCCTGGTGGCGCGAGCTCGGATCGAAGTTCACCATTTGGTCGATGCGCGTGCTCACCGATCGCCCCAAAGAGATCTACTCCAGCAACTTCGCTGTATTCCGTCGCCACATCCGCGACGAGGTGGTGCGGTACCAGGGGCCCTACGTCTACATTCAAGGTCTGCTGTTCCGAGCCACGGCGAACATCAAAAACGTGAAGGTAGAGCATTACGAGCGGGCCCAGGGGACATCGGGGTACAGCCTTAAGTCGCTCATTCGTCTCTGGTCCACCGTGCTGAACTTCTCGATGGCGCCTCTTCGCGTTGCCGCAGTGGTGGGCGCAGCACTCGGCGTTATAGGCCTGGTGTCCGCCCTCATTGTTTTCATCATGCGTCTCGCCGACCCCGGCATGCAGGCAGGCTGGCCCTCGCTCATGGCCACCATGCTCACTTGCTCGGGACTCATCATCTTGTTCCTGGGCATTATCGGGGAATACCTCGGACGCATGTTCATGACGATCAACAATGCACCGCAATACGTTCTCAAAGAGACCATCGACAACCGCTAGAAGCAGACCGGACGCAACCATTCGAAAGGAAACCTCGTGAGAAAGAAAATCGTCATCTTCGGTGCTGGGGGCACCCTCGGCTTGTACCTGGTAGATCATCTGTCTCGCCTTCTGTCGGCCGATGAGTGGGAAGTCATCGCAAGCGGGCGCTCCGACATAGCGTTCTTCGACCGCTATGCGCCGCTGGTGCGCTATGTGCAGGCCGACATCACCGACGAGAAGTCGTTCGCCGCACTCCCGCAGCAGGATGTTTATGCCGTCGTCCACTTCGCTGGAGCGCTGCCGGCCTACATGGAAGGCTACGACCCACGCCGTTACGTAGATGCCAATGTCATGGGCACGCTAAACGTGCTCGAGTACGCGCGCACCGCAGGAGCTGATCGGGTGCTGTACACCCAAACCATCTCCGACTATACCGGTTATTTCGGCGAGATGATCGAGCTGGCCGACGACATGCCCCGCAAGCCAGCCATGACCGGCGATCATGCCGTGTACGCCATCACGAAGATCGCCGCTGAGGAGCTTTGTTGGCACTACCGAGCCGCTTACGGCATGGGCTTCTTCGCCTTCCGCCTACCGAATATCTACTGCTTCATGCACGACAGCAAGACCCTCTACCACGACGGAAAGCCCGCCGTAAGCTCCTATCGCCTGATGATCGACAAGGCGCGGGCTGGCGAGCCGTTGGAGATCTGGGGCGATCCCACCAAGGGCATGGACCTCATCTACGTGAAGGATTTCTGCCAGATGATCGAGAAAGCCCTATTCGCTCCTAAGGAGGCCAGCGGCACCTATAACGTCGGCACAGGCGTGCTGACCTCTCTCGAAGATCAGGTTCACAACATCGTGGACGTGTTCTGCGAGCCCGACGCCGTGTCGGATATCAGCTACCGTCCCGAAAAGCACGACTGCGTGAACTACTGCATGAACGTGGATAAGGCACGGGCTAACTTGGGCTATGAGCCGGTTTACACGCCCGTGAAGATGCTCGAAGATTATAAGGCCGAGATGGAGGCCGATCGCTTCGCCGACTTCTTTACCGAGCGCTATGAGGGGCGATAGACATGCCTCTTCCTTTCGATGTTGCTTCCCTCCAGACTCCCTGCTTCGTGTTTGACGAGGCCGAGCTGCGCCAGAACTTCAGTGACTTTCGCCGGGCCTTGGCGGATCACTGGTCGCCCTACGCGAACGTCGCCTACTCCGTGAAAACCAACCCCTTTCCATGGATCCTGGAAGTGGCCCGCGATGAAGGTTGTTATGCCGAAGTCGTTTCCAATGAAGAGTACGCACGGGCCCTCCAGTGCGGCTTCGCTCCCGATAAAATCGTTTTCAATGGACCGATCAAGGGCCGCGATTGGCTGTTTTACGCCCTGGACGCGGGCTCCTATGTGAACCTCGACTCGAAGCGAGAGATCGAGTGGGTGCGCGAGTACGCTGAATCGGGAAAGAGCGCTCGCGTCGGCCTGCGCGCCAACATCCTGCTTGAAAAGCACTGTCCCGGGGAGACGCTCTCCGACGACCGCCACGGCCGCTTTGGCTTCTCTTTTGAAGGCGGGGAGCTCGCACGGGCCATCGAGGAGCTGCGAAGCATTCCGGGCATCGAGCTGCGCGGACTCCACATGCATGTGACTACATTGAGCCGCTCTCAAAAGGTGTACCGGACGCTGGCCGACTTCGCCGTAGAGATCATCCGCTCGTTCAAGCTCGATTTGGACTGGTTCGACATCGGTGGAGGCTTCTATGGTGGTGGCCCGGCCAATGTCGGCGCCTATGATGAGTACGTGCGCACCATTCGAGAGGCCATCGGCGACGCCTGCGACCCAACTCATACTGAGCTCCTCGTCGAACCAGGTGGTGCGGTGGTGTGCACGCCAGGCTACTACGTTGGCCGCGTTATCGATGTGAAGGACATCGTAGACGAGCATTACGTGGTCACCGAGTTGTCGCGCATCAATATCGACCACGAGATGAAGAAGACGTCCTACGTCCACGAAATGGTGACCGGCGCCCAAGAGACGTTGCCCCGCCAGATCATTTGCGGATACACTTGCATGGACAGCGATCGCCTGTTCACAGCCCATGACGAACCGGCTCTTCGGGTTGGAGATGCAGTGGTCATCCGCTATGCAGGCGCTTACTCCATGTCGTTCACGCCGCAGTTCTTCATCGAGTACCCGCCGGCGGTGTACGCCATGGCGCCCGACGGCCAGCCGATGCTGTTGCGCGAACCTTGGAACGAGCAACCGCCGAGAGGCTAATTATTACCTTCCAGCATAGCGCAGTTCAGTGAGGTGCTAGAATCATCTCACTGAACTGCGCGGAGACCATCTATCCGCGTGCGCATATTCGAGGAAAGGTGGTCTATGGAATTCTCGGCTCTTGATTTGACGTTCGACGTGTGCATCATGTCGGCGCTGCTGGTGCTCGGAAAAATCATCCGAACTCGGGTTCCGCTTCTGCAGAACCTCTTTATCCCTTCAGCCCTGATCGCCGGCTTCATCGGCATTATTCTCGGACCCTTCTGCCTGAATTGGGTACCTCTCAGCTCTCAGGCCTCCAGCTACGCCGGTATTCTCATCGCTGTGCTGTTCGCTACTCTTTACCTGGGCCGACGCAGCCAGGGCAGCTTCAAAGAGATGTTCCGTCAAGTAGGCGACACCTTCATGCTGAACGGCGCCGCCGAAATCCTGCAGTACGGCATTGCGCTTATCCTCGGCGGCATCCTTATCGCCACGGTGTTCCAGGGTGTAACCGAATGGTTCCCCATCCTCATGCCTGGTGGCTTCGTTGGCGGCCACGGCACGGCAGCCGCCATCGGATCAGTGTTCGAAGAGGGCGGCTGGGCCGAGGCTACCACGGTGGGCCAGACCTTCGCCACCTTCGGCCTTCTCGGCGGCATCATCAGCGGCATCATCGCCATCAACTACTGCGCCAACAAAGGTTGGACCACCGAGATTCGTAAGGTAAAGGATATGCCCGAGGAGGTTCGCGTCGGCCTGGTTCCCGAGAAGGATCGCACCCCCATGGGAGAGAACACCGTGAACCCCATGTCCATCGATCCCCTTGCGTGGCATGTGGCACTCGTCATGGTTGCCGTGGGCGGAGCCTACCTCATCAATACGGGCCTCAAGATCCTATTCCCGCAGGTGTCGGTTCCTGTTTACGGCATTGCCCTCCTCGTTGGCGTCGCGCTGTTCGCCCTTCTCAAGCTCATCAAACTCGACCGCTATGTTGACCAGCGCGTCGTGTCCCGCATCGGCAGCTGCGCCACCGATTATCTGGTTGCCTTCGGTGTGGCGACCATCAACATCAACGTGGTTCTGCAGTACTGGGCGATCATCCTCGTGCTGTGTCTCCTCGGCTTTGTACTGGTGGCTTTTTATTTCTTCTACATCTCCCGACATCTCTTCTCCGATCACTGGGTCGAGCGCGGCATCTTCATCTGGGGCTGGTCAACGGGCGTTATGAGCATCGCCGTGCTGCTGTTGCGCGTCGTCGATCCTGAGTTCCGTACCACGGCGCTGGAAGATTCTGGATTCGCCTGGATCTTCGTATCGTTCATAGACATCGCCCTGGTGACGTTCCTCCCCATGTTTGTCATACAGGGAGCAGGCGTTGCCGCCGGTATCGTCTGCTGCCTCATCGCCGTGGCCATGCTCGTCGCCACCGCCTTCCTCTACGGCTGGAGAAACAATCAGGGCGTCAAGGTCTTCCCCAAGGGCAAGAAGGCCTAAGCCACCCGTCTACACCAATAAGAAGGGCTCGCCAGTGTTAAACTGGCGAGCCCTTCTTATTGGTTGCAAATGCTTTGCCTCCTAGGAGGCCATATTTCCAAAGAGAATGCGGTTTTCCGCTACCCGCAGCAAATGCTGCCCATAAGCCGTCTTGGCATGGCGCTCGGCCGCATCAAGTAGCACCTCTTTGGTGATCCATCCATTGTTGTAGGCGATCTCCTCCAAAGCGGCTATCTGAAGGCCTTGGTTGTCTTCCACAGCCTTTACGAACTCGGAGGCCTTGTACAAGCTGGGAATAGTACCCGTGTCAAGCCATGCCGAGCCGCGATGGAGAACCTTCACCTCCAGGCTCCCCTCCTCCAGGTACATACGATTCACATCGGTGATCTCCAGTTCGCCGCGATCGGACGGGATCACGTTCTTGGCGAACTCCACTGCGCGGCTATCGTAGAAGTAAAGGCCCGTGACCGCATAGTTCGACTTAGGATATTCGGGCTTCTCCTCAATGGAAAGAGCGCGGCCCTCAGCGTCGAACTCGACCACGCCGAAGCGCTCCGGATCGTCGACGTAATAGCCGAACACGGTTGCGCCGCACTCGCGCGAAGCCGCCTGCTTCAGCAGCGCCGAAAGGCCTCCGCCGTAGAAGATGTTGTCGCCCAGGATAAGAGCGCAGCCTTCTCCGTCGAGAAACTCCTCACCGATAATGAGCGCTTGAGCCAGCCCGTCTGGCGAGGGCTGAACCGCGTAGGACATGTTGACGCCAAACGAAGATCCGTCCTTGAGCAATTCCTGGAAATTAGGCAAATCCGCCGGCGTGGAGATAAGCAAGATATCGCGAATGCCCGCCAGCATGAGTATGGAAAGCGGGTAATAGACCATCGGTTTGTCGTACACGGGAAGCAGCTGCTTCGACGTGACCTTCGTTAGCGGGTACAGACGCGTTCCCGATCCTCCCGCTAGAATAATGCCCTTCATTTCAACCTCGCTCCCACAGATAAAGAACTAATCTGCATAGAATCGTACCACAAGAAGAGGATCAGCGCCCTTCTCGCTCAGAGGAACCTCGTCTACAACTTCCGCCTTTGCATCTTTGCCATAATGCTCGCGCAGATAGCGCGTCAGTTGCTCTATAGCCTCTCTGCGCCGGGTCACGAAGTAGGTTTCTGGGCGATCGAGAAGACTCTTTATGGGATTGGGAACACCTATCTCCTCATTATGGGCGCGCACCAAAGGAGACCCCTGCGTCCAGCCGCCCATAAGGGCCGTCGACCCCATGAACGACGCCGGGGGCAGATGGCGATATTTCAGCTGCTTCTCGAGCTGCGTGAAGGTCGTCGTGTCCCATACATAGACGACGCCTGGCTCCGTGAACCTCTTCACCAGATCGTTGCTCTCGACAAAAGCGCTGCTCTTCTCGAATTGATCGATGCGCTCGACGTTGAAAGTGGGGGCCCATTTCAGCACAAGCCCCACTACGCATAACAGGGCGAATACTACACCGATGAGCGCCGATGTCGTTACACGCCGTAACCCTACAGGCTTAGCTGCGACAGGCGCGGGGGGTCTAATGGTGAGAAACGCGACGAGACATGGCAGCAGAGAAAGAACCCACGTGGAATACTCGACACGAGCTGGCAAACGGCCCGTGTACCGAAAGAGCACGCAAGCCGCAAAGGCCCCGCCAAGAGACAGGACAACCGCCGCAAGCACCCGTTTACGTCCGAGGAGCAGCGCACAGGCGGCAATACATGCTAAAGAGACAGTCAGCAGAGGGGACTTGACCAAGTGGCGCCCCTCGGCAAGGAAAGCGGTCGGCAAACTGCGGTCTGCCACCGGCTCTCGAGCAATATCGGACACCTCCATAAGCAAATCGGAGGTGATGTAGTCGGGATCGGCCGTAATCCAGTTGCGCATGAGCCAGTAGTCGCTCTCCGAAACGCCGATTGACGCCAGCTCGTCTCGCACTTCGTCGTAATCGCTCATGGGGTAATCAACCAAAGCGTAGCGAGCGTCATTGTACTCGAGCCAATCGGCCCACTTCGGCTCAGCCCACACCGCCTTGTCGAAGGCCAAGGCGCCGCCAACACAAAGCCCGACAGCTATCATGCAGACAAGAGCCCTAACGACTAGAGCCTTAGCCCGCTGGAACTGTTCATGCCCGAGACGAACGAGCAACCCCGCGAAAGCGAGGGCAAGAAAGGGAGCAGAGAGAAGCAAGACAAGGGCCCGCCACATGAATCCCAACGTCACCAATACAGTGCCCGCCACACAGGAGGAAGGAGCCCTCCGCATAGTACCGGAGCAGCAGCAGAGCTCGCCTGACGTAACGCACAGCGCCGCGACCACGGTAAAATTGCTCCCCAAGGTGCACTTCGGCATAATGAAGTACGCAACAAAACCGATGCAAGCGAGCGAAAGCCCGAGCGGAGCATGGCGCAACAGGATGTAGCAGAACGAGAAAAATGCCACCGTCACAGCGAGACGTTCGATCACGAGAAACCAGTTCAACTCCGGTATGGCGATATTGAGCTGGTAGATGATGCCGTTGAGCACCGCACTGGTAAACAGGCATTGGCCGCCGTCGGGATAGAGTCCTGAAAGGACCATCGAGATCCCCAAATCGTCATCAGGGCCTCGGTAGTCGTCGTTTAGGACAAGAATCCCAACCACAAAAAAAGTGAGGGCAAGCGCTGTCGCAACGCAAGGCGCAACTGGTCGACTCTCAGCGGGGCAACACCCCCAAACCTTCAATGCGCGTCGAACGCGCTCTACAACCCTGTCTGACATAGCCCCACTTCGTTAACGCACAGCAGCTTCGATGAACAACAGAACGACAAGATGCCATTGTACCTCAAAGAAGAAGCTGAGGCGATGGCTCAACGACGACGCGATCGCAACCTCAGGAACTCAAAGGCCCTGAACGATGAGCCGCGATTTCCAGATGCTGATGAAGTCGCCGCCTCTGCAATGGCGAAGCGGTTCTTCCCCTTGTCCTCGTAAGCACTTTGCACGAGAGCGATACGCTCCTTCGCATCGGCAACTCCGGCCAGTCGATTTGCTAGCCGCACGAGACCCGACTGATCGCGCTGCGGCGCATTGGCGTAAACCCATTTATCAGAGGTGAATGTCTGAGAGGCAGCCGTCTGCTCGGCAGTCCAGCCGTGGACGCAGGCACCGTCGAAGAAAATCCCACGAGCAATTTGCCGAGCGGGATTGCCCGCCCAACTTGTGTTCGAAGGGACCGTCTTGCCGGCCACTACGGCAGCGCCACCGACAATACTTCCAGATCCAATAGCCGCGCCCTTCAGCAGCATGGCAGATTGACCGAGCCATACATGGTCGCCTATCACCACATCGCGGCTAGGATTAATGCGCCTGCCATCTTCTGCCCTGTACACCAAATGAGGGTCGGCAGTCCTTATCCACACATCAAAGGAAAAAAGGCCTCTGTCGCCAATAAGCACACTGCGCCGCTCGGATACAATTACATGGAGTGAACCGTTGGTGTACGTCGACGAGCCCAAGGCAAACGTGCATCCAGCATGCACCGTTGCATCCAGCCGCAACGAGGTGTTTCCGCTCGCCAGGTAGACGATGGCACCGGGGCCAGCGAAAACCAGCTTGCCTCCCGTCAAGGTTACATCTTCGCCACAGCACAAGATGCACTTTCCCGTATGAGCCTTCTCGGTAAACACAATTTGCGCATTCTTCATTTTCGGCGGAGGGCCCAAAAGAACATTGTCGGTTTCTTGGAAAAACCGCTCAACCTCTTCAGTGGTCTTCAATGTAACGTCCATTGAGCTCCCCCTATTCGCGCATATCTTCCGGCTCAAGAGCATGTTCCGTCGCTTGCGCCAACATGTTCGGACTCCGCATTATGAAAAGGACGTCGGACACATCCTGGTGCTGAGCAAGAAACGCATCAATCGTCTCGTCGTCGTGACGGGGGTCAAGCACGTAGGTTGTTCGATAGTGAACCGCCAGGAACCGCTCCATACAATTGGAATACGAGTCTGCGACAATGAGCAGATCCTGCCGCGAATCCGATTCCTCGTTCTCCAAGGTAATAAGCCCGTAATCGGTATGGAAATACTCGGCATAGCGACTGGTGAAAGCATTGGCACCTACATTGGCCGCTTGGTAGTTCTTCCAATGCACAAGCGAGTCCATAGAAGCCTCAGCCCCGTCAATAATGATCGATAGCTGAGGGAAATCAGCGAATTCGTAGTCGATCATTTGATCCACGTATCGCGTTTCCAACCCACGTCGCGCGAACGTGCCCCGAAAGGATGGCGCGTCATAGGTCACAAGACGCGCGGGCACAAGAAGTTCGTCCCGAAAACCGAGAGCGCTCGCCATGCGCTCATAAGCCCGAAAAGCTCCTTGGATATTCCAGTGGTGATCAGTGGAATTCCACCCATCCGCAAACTCGTCGAACGTGACGTTGCCGTCTATCCATTGGAAATGGCCGCCTTCGTCCTCGAAGATCGAGGATAACTCTCCGTAGGTAAGTGGATTGGAGATGAGTTTCGCCGTCGGGGATCCCTCAACATTCATAGAGTCGGGGCCCATATACACGAAGAACCGTTGCTCGGGATGTCTCAAACTCAGGGCGTCGAGTCCATCCCGAATATGACTGGCCGTTGCAAGGGTATCGCCGGTCGCCTTTTCGGCTATTTCGAGCAGACGGTGCCGACTCGGCATCTCCGCAATAGACGAGCCATAGAAAGCGGGGTAGCACTCCCAGCCAAAGAGCGCATTCGAAGTCTCGATGGCTGAGCGCTGGAGAGCTGCATTTGCGAGAAGAGCCGTAGCCTTCATGGGAATGCAATTGCCCACAGCATCCTCAGCGGCTATCTGAAACTCTCCCGAGCTGAACCCCTCGAGGGAAGCATAGGCGGCCGGATCGGCTTCTACGACACCGCCAGAAAGATAAGCCGCATCGTCAGCCGTGAACCAAGAGGGAAGAGCAACCCCCCCCCATGAGGCTAATCCGATCAGGGCGGGGCCGCAAAGCAACAGGCAGAGCACGCCGGCGAACAGGATATTCCGCAGCTTCATAATGCCCCCTAAAACTGGAAGTAAATAAACGGGTTGTACGAGCTGGAGACCACCGACATGCAGCTCAGGACGAAGACGGCCAGAAGGGCCACGTCGGCGAGCACGTTCACGGCAGTCACGGCGCGGGCGCGGCCGGCGGGCACGGGGCCCTCGCAGACCACCTGGCAGGGCGGCACGGCGGTGTTACCCTTCTGCGGAGCGGCGACGATGGCGCGGTGCGGGTCGCCCTCGGCCCAGGCCTGGATCTTCTTGCGCAGCCACGGCGCCCAGGGCAGCGACCCCACGATGAAGACGGGCACGAGGCTCACGTAGCTCCAGGACTGCAGCTCCCACAACGTGGAGGTACCGAGCCACCCGTAGGCGCCGAACATGGCGCAGAACCACTCCCCCACGTTCGAAAGCCCCGTCACGGCGAACAAAAGCCACCCGAAGAAGAACAGCACGACGCACCAGATATGGCTCACGAACCGCGGCAGCTTATCGAGCACCTTCATGACTAAGAACTTCTCCAACAGGATGAGCACGCCCCAGTACAGGCCCCACAGAAGGAAGTTCCACGCGGCGCCGTGCCAAATGCCCGTCAGGCCCCACACGATCATGGTGTTAGCCACGAAGCGCGGCGTGCTCACGCGGTTGCCGCCGAGCGGGATGTACACGTAGTCGCGGAAGAAGCCGCCGAGCGACATGTGCCAGCGGCGCCAGAACTCCGTGGCCGACTTCGACGTGTAGGGGTAGTTGAAGTTGCGCGGGTACTCGAAGCCCATCATCTTGCCGAGGCCGATGGCCATGTCCGAGTAGCCGGAGAAGTCGAAGTAGATCTGGAAGGTGTAGGCGGCCACGCCCGAGAAGCAGCCGATGAAGCCGATCTCGGCCGCCTCGCGGGGCAGAAGCGAGTCGGCCAGCACGCCGGCGGTGTTGGCGAGCAGCACCTTCTTGCCCAGGCCCACGCAGAACAGCCGCAGGCCCTGGGCAAAGCCCTCCAGCGTCGCGCGGCGATGGTCGATCTCGTGCTCGATGTCGGCGTAGCGCACGATGGGGCCGGCCACCAGCTGCGGGAACATGGCGATGTACATGCCGAGGTACAGCGGATTCTTCTGCACCTTCACCTCGCCGCGGTAGACATCCACCACGTAGGTGATGGCCTGCAGGGTGAAGAACGAGATGCCGATAGGCAGCGCCAGGTTCAACTCGGCGATGAACTCCTCGCCAATGGCGCGGTTGATGTTCTCGGCCAGAAAGCCCTGGTACTTGTAGAACCCGAGCACGAGCAGGTTGGCTGCGAGCGCCGCCACGAGCCAGAAGCGCTTCGGCGCCGTCTTGCCCTCGCCGCACTTGCCTATGATGAAGGCGAACAGCCAGTTGAAGCAGATGGAGGCCACCATGAGCCACACGTACACTGGCTCGCCCCAGGCGTAGAACAGAAGCGAGAACAGCAGCAGAACCACATTCTTCGCCGGCCGCCACGGCATGGCGAAGTACACCGCCAGAAACAGCGGCAGAAACGCGAACAGAAAAATAGTGCTGGAGAAGACCAACGCGAGTCCCTTCGAACTGTCATCCCGTCAATTTAGCTCAGGCAATGATACCTTAACTTTTCCTTAACGACGCATCAGCGCCGAAATTAGCATCATGCCCGCGGAGGGACCGAGGCGCGCCTCGCATAATCGCTATTGGGCATCGTAGCGAATCTGCACCTGATAGATGATCTTATTAACCGAATTCATTTCCTCACGCTCCACCGCCGTAGGCGCAATGGTCACGCCGAATTCCGTCTCGATGGCCACCAGCAGTTCAATGGCTGCCATAGAATCGAGCAACCCCTCCTCGAACAGATCGGCGTCGCGCTCTTCGCGAATAATCTCGTCGTCGCAAATCTCCTCGATGAGCTCGAGCATGCGCTCCTCGACGGAATTCTCAGCCATTGGTCAAACCTCCTATGACAGTGTGCATTTGCCCAGAGAAAATAGCCATGCCAAGCATGACCAGATTAATGGTAACAAACCATTGGAGAACCTTGTACCATTTCTTTTTCTTGTGCTTCTTGTGAAAGGAAGATTTCTTCTGGTACACGTCGGTGGCGCCCATGAGAACGCCATAATAGGCGCCATAGACCAGATAGTCCACGGTCAGCCCGTGCCAAGCGCCCATGAGCATGAAATTCGCCATGTAGCCCGCACAGGCCGTCTGAAGTCGGTCTTTGAACAGCTTGCGACGCGTCGCCGACTTCACCGCGCGCATGAACACGAAATCACGTAGCCACGTGGACAGCGTCATATGCCAGCGATCCCAGAAATCGCGCACATCGAGAGCAAGAAAAGGGGCGCGGAAGTTGCGCGGCGTCTTAATGCCGAAGCAGTAGCTGGCCCCCATGGCCATAAGGGAATAGCCAGCAAAGTCGAAGAACAGGTAAAAGCCGTACATATAGGCATCTTTCACCTGGGCGCCCAGCTCTTGCCACCAAGGACCGTCGCCCAAAGGAGCAGGGGTGAAGTAATGGTGGAACACCGTGCCCAACACTTTCTGATACACTGCTCCCACCAAAAGCAGCATAATGCCGCGAGCCAGCAAGTCCGCATACTCAGAAGCGGTATACCTTCGGTTCGCATCCTCAGTGAACCGCCGGCTGCGATCGATGGGGCCGGATGTGAAGGGTGTGAAAAACACCAAGAAGTACAAGTAATCAGTGAAGTTCATATCTTCAATGAGGTCATCTCGGATCTCGATAATGACCTGTATTGCCTTGAATGTGATGTAGGATATCCCCAGAAATCCCATGAGGTTCTGGTCGAATACGGCACCGATTTTGTAAACGACTAGAGGGGCAATAACGGCCGCGAGTGCCAACCGGTACTTCCAAAGCGCCTTTTGCCCCGACCGCCAACTGGAAAGCTCCCAGAACGTAACCGCACAGGCGATGGCGATGAACGCAACGAAAGCGAGCATGCCCTCCAAGTTCTCGCCGAAGAGCAGGAGCAGGAACGCCAACGAGGCCGCCAGTCCGTAATACTTGATGCGGCGCCCCGAGAAGCCGAGAATGGCCGCAGGTACTATGGCAACGGCCAGAAACACATAGAATGCCGGATCGATATAGAAGTTCATAATTGTCGAGCCCTACGCCAACGCCTTGCGATCGATTTTGCCATTGACGTTCAAAGCGAATTCCTCATGAAAGACGATCTTTTTGGGCACCATATAGTCGGGAACAAGTTCCTTAAGGGCCGTCTTAATGGCGCGCGCTCGAGCGAAGTCGGCCGTCATCCCCGGCTCAGCAAGACGTACGTGAGCTACGAGATGAGTCACCTTCCCGTCGCGATCGGCGGGAAGCACCACCGCCTCGGCCACTTCAGGTATCCGGACGAGGGCCTGCTCGACGTCGGCCAGCTCGACGCGAAACCCATTCAGCTTCACTTGGAAATCGAGACGGCCCAAACAGAAGAGCCGACCATCCGCGTCAAGATAGCCCTTATCACCGGTTTTGTAGCAACGCGTCACAGCGCCATCGGAGCCTTCCCTCTCGGAGAATACGGCCTCCGTCAGATCGGGACGGCCATAGTAGCCCGCCGACACCGTGTTTCCCGCAAGGTATATCTCTCCCACTTCCCCGCAAGGCAGCTCCTCACCGGTTTCCGGATCGCGAATAAGGGCACGCACGCCATCGCTCAAATAGCCCACGGGCAAAGGATTCACCTCACGTGCCAAGCTCTCGTCTACCACAATATCGGTGACCGCCTGAGTCTCGGTGGGGCCGTAGGTGTTGAGAACCCTCGCCTCGGGAAAACGTTCGATGATCTTCAGGGCCGTAGCGTTGCGAAACACCTCTCCGCAGAGAATGACGTTGTCGAGCCGGGGCAGGAGATCCTGGTCGAAAGAAGGATCAACCAGGCACATCTCGATAAAGGACGGCGTCGAAATCCATGTTGTAAGGTCACTTGCAGCCAGAGCGCCGAACGTGGCCCTCATGGACTGCTCGTCTTCGGACTCCAGGGAGAACAGGGTATAGCCCGAGGCCAAACCGGCGATAATGTCGAACAGGCTCACATCGAAGGTGTAGGGCACGCGGTTGAAGCTGACGCCGTCGGGCCGCTCGGGGAAAAGTGCGCGGAAATAGTCCATAAAGGCGTCCACGCAGCGCGAGGGCATCTGAACACCTTTGGGGCGGCCGGTGCTCCCCGAGGTGAACAACAAATAGAAGGGCGTCTCATCGGCAATCCAGCGGGAACTGTCCCAGGAGCGTCCCGCCAGGGCCGCCTCGCGAACAACGGCATCTCCGACGACTGAATCTGCCAGCGATGCATCGCCGGGAAATTCGTCGTCAGACAACGTGATAACAAGAGGGTGCCCGATCTGATCCAAGATGTCGTTCACGCGATCGGACGGATAGGCGATGTCCACCGGGGCATAGGTCAGACCGGCCTTCGCAGCGGCGATAAAGCACACGAGCATGAGAGGCGACTTGTGGCCGTAAACCACCACGGGCTTGCCCTTTGGAGACCATTCGGCAAAGGAAGCGGCAAGAGAGTCGGACCAGGCGTCCAGCTCGGCGTAAGTCAGGCGCTGGCACGCATCCTCCTTTATCCGAGAATTGAAAAACGCCTCTTTCTCCGGATACTCAGCGCTCACTTCCCGTAGCCTTTCAAGAAACCTGCTCACGGTTGTGCCTCCCCTTTCTTTCATCGCGTCATCATTCACTCTCCATTGGCGGAAACGCCAATCGGCTCATCGTCAAAACCATGCTCAGAAGTTCTCATATACCGGCATCGCCGGCTCTCCAAACCCCGAATAAACGAGGAACCAAACGACCAGAGCGAGCATCGCCGCTGCAGCGGCGAACCACAGGATGGCACCGAGCCAAGTGTCGCTGAAAAACACCTCGAGAATCTTGTCCCTAATTCGCTTCATCGGCCTCATCCTTGCCCATGAAGAACTCGTAGATGTCGTGATTCACCTGCACCCAGCCCGTCCAGCCGAAATGGGCCATATCATAGAGAAAATAGGGATCGTACTCATAGGGCGAGTAGTCGACGTATTCAGCGCCCCGTTCTTCGCAGATCGCCTTCATGCGGTCGTACCAGATGGCCCGCACATCGGCGGTGTAATCGGTCTGATCGACCATAGCGCCTTTGAGGGGCATGAGAACGACTAACGGCTGGATACCTGTCTCCTGGCAGACATCGAGAAACAGCTCGAAATCCTCGAACTCGGTCTCCTGATAGGGCTCGTCGGTAAACGTAAGCCAGTCCTCGCGGCCGGCATACCATTTGTCGTACCCGCCGTTCTCGTACCAGCTATTGTAGATGCCCATGTCGTTGCTCGACGTCTGATCCGCTCCCTCGGCCTGCTCTTGGCTCATCCAGGCATCCCAATCGGGCACCTGGGCCTCACCTTGGGTGCGCCCCTCTGGCACGGGACGACTCTTGTTCAACTCACGCTCCGGCGCGTTCCAATCATCTTCTTCGTCGCTGAGCACCGCGTCCCAGTTTTTCGACGTATCAAAGATCTTCTGAACACCTTCGTTGATGCGATCCACGAAGGTCTTATCGGACGCCTCAGCATAGACTTCGTCCTCCGACACGCCGTACTCAACCATCTTCTTCTGAATCTTCGCCTTCGTCTTGTCGCTCACCTTGGGATTGGCCATGAGGTCAGCGTAAGCCTCGGGCGAAAACGACAACCTGAAACATTTGGCGGGATTCTGGTAATCCATGAACCAGGAGATTCCGCAGAAGAACACCACTTTGTCGTCGGGAATGTCTTCAGAAAGCGCGCCCGCTTCAATGGCGTGCCACAGATCTTGGCAATAAGGCTGGCCCAAAAGGAACGTGTCCATACCATAATTGTTGTTCGCGAAAAAGTTCCCCGGGTGCGACGAGACCGTATCGGGATAAACCCAGCGAAACTCGGAAGTGCCGAGAACCACCTTGCAGTTATCGCCCTGGGCGTTTCTCTGCTTGATGGCCGCGCGCACGAAGTCCGGAGAATTGGAGCGCGCCTTCGCAGGCCATATCTGATAGGGAGTACTGGCGATCTGCTTCTCCAGAGCCGACGAGGACGCTGTGGCGCCCATAGCCACAGGGACGCACACGAGCGCTATCGCCAAAACCACTGCCACAAGACGCTTCAAAGCCTGCTCCTCCTCCGACGGAATCGATCCGCGCATCCACACAAAACGGGCGACGCTCTCGCGTCGCCCCCTAATTCAAAACCGAAATGCAGATTCATCGTAGCGAAATCGAGAAGCACTGGCGCAAAACTCCCCGCAGTTGCCCCGCATCAACATATCGCGTACACGCTATGTCCACAGGGTTTAACTTCTCCTTGCGCCAAAGTCGAGGCCATGACGAACCGGCGGATCACCGAGCGCAGCCATCGGCGCGGCGCCGCTCTGACAATGCTCGAGCGCCCTCGAAAATGCGTTTGCTGCTCTCGTAGTCAGAAAAACCGAACATGGCGTCGGCACGGCTTCGATATTCGGGCTCCATCTGGCAATCATTTTCCATGTAGCGTATGATGGCGTCCACTGTTTCCTCCAATGTGCGAGTCACAGGGCCAAAGCCGTCGATATCGTAGTCGAAGTAGCTGTCCTCACCGTACGTGTGACCACCGCTGAATACCGAATCGTACTGGCTGTACACCACTGGTTTGCGCTGGTAGCCAAAATCGAATCCCACCCCTGAGTAATCCGTCACCATGAGCGCCGACTCGCTCAGCACGCGCTCGTAGTCAGCCGACCCCTCCCCCACCTGCACAAGCTCATTGCCCTGGAAATCACCGGCTTGCTTCTCGAATGCAGGGTGCACGTAGAACTCGGCCGTGTACCCGTAACGCCTCATGGCGTCCAGCAGACGTTCGTCATTGATGAGGGCATTGTAAAATTTCCAGAAATCCGTGGATTTGAAATGATGCACATACTCGCGCGTGCTCGTGCCCGGGATGATCTTGCCAGCGATATTCGAGCGCCACGTGGGCAGAAACGCGATCTTCTTCTGAGTATGGACATCGCCGTAGGCGTCGTAACGAGCCATGCCCATGAGAGACACCTCATCCTCTCGGTAGCCATAAGCCTCGCTCAAAAGCGCATTGCGCTCCATCTGGGTGCTCACCGAGAACAACTTGATTTTCTTCGCCGGCTTACCCAGCATGAACGCCAGATCTCCAAAGAGCGTCCCATGGGTGAGGTATACGAAATCGTAATCCATGAGATCCTTCACGAACACGAGCTCGGGGCCGTAGGGGTTCACCATGGACTCTTCGGCGCGCGAGGACACCACCACCGAGGACAGCAGGAACAGCAGCTTGTAGCGGAAGGTGGTCGGATCAATTACGTGACCGTACTTGGCCACCGAGGCGTAATCGGCGCTCGACTTCTCCAAAGCGAAGTACATCTTAGCGCCGCGATAGCCGGATCGCTTCATGGCATAACGGTACACGTTCTCGGCGTTGTCGCCTGCCTTCCACTCCTTGTCGCCGAAGATCCAGATGGGTTTCTTGAACAGCAGTCGATGAACCCGGTAGCACAGACGCAGCCAAACGTACTCGAAACGCAATCGGGACGTCCCCTTCTTCGAGCGTAGGATCTCCGCCCAACGGCGCAGCTCGGACACGACGGCCATGCGCCACGTGGCGCGATAGGTGCGCAGCTGCTTGCCGATATGCTTCACCATGACGCCGCCGAAACGATGGTAGTCGCGCTTCATTGACTGGCTGAAAATAGCGAAGTTGCCATAATGAGGCGTGAGGATGACCTCCTGGACACGCCCGCAGAACCTCGCGCGGAACGAGAAGGAGCGCTCCGGCTCCAAAGGCAGATCGAGCGTGAACCGCATACCCTTGCATACCGACTCTTTAGCCAGAGTGCGACGATTATCGGTAGGGAATGGGGATAAATGCGCATTGAAGCGCTCACCGCTCTTCTCGTCGCGAACGAATAGCTCGAAGGGCATTCCCAATATGTCGATGTCCGTCGTTCCCTCAATATGCAGCGTCGTGCCTTGGGGAGTGATCTCGTAAAGATAGCAGGGCGCCTTCGCGTTCATGCTGATGAGCTGCATACCGTCGAGCAACCCTCGATCGCGGTCAACCCAAACCAGTTCCTTAAAGACATCCACCCCGTATTTGAGGCGGTACAGAACGATTTTCTTTTCGCGAGTAAGCCAGCGCGCATTGGCGATGACGTCAGCATCGGCGTCCGCGACAATCTTGCGCACAGCGGCCGACCAATTCGCGGCGTCCTCGGCGGACAGGGCATCGCTCGCCTTGCCCAAAAGCTGCCACCCGATGATGTAGAGCGCCACCGCCTGGGCAAAGGGAAGCACCCGCCCCTTGGCACGGCGCGACGCCTCGAGCACGCGCTCGCACACATCCAGATTCTGCATATGCTTGGAATAGGTAATGACCTGGCTCAGAGACGAACCGTCCTGCCGCTTTCGGTAGAGATACGTGCAGAAAGGAGTAACCGCGTAGGCGCACTTGTGCAAAATAACCCGGTTGACGAACAGCGTATCCTCCGACGTAGTCAGATCCTCGTCGAATCGGATATCACCGATAGCTTCGCGCAGAAAGAAGCAGTTCCCAATCGTACTCTGGATGTCGCAGGGGCGATCTCCCAGACGGATGATGGAATCCTTGTCTTTCGGGAAACGGTAAGCCAAGGGATGGGTGTGGTCCTCGCCCTCGAAGAGGGTGAGCTCGCCAACGAGAACGTCGACGTTGTTCTCCTGGTTGTCGAAAAAATCCACGGCATAGGCAAACGATTCCGGCGTCCATTGGTCGTCACTGTCCAGGCAGGTGACGATGCGCCCGCTGGCCCGGTCGAGGCCGGCGTTGCGCGCCGAGGAGACGCCTCCGTTGGGCTGCTGGTGAAAAACGACGTTGGCTGGGTAGCGATCTTGGAACGAACGACAGATGGCGGCGCTGCCATCAGTGGACCCGTCGTCGACGATAACGACCTGAACGGCGTCCATCCCCACTGTTTGGGCAGCCACCGATTCCAGAGTCTCGCCCAGATACTCCTCGGAATTGTACACGGGGATCACGACGGATATTTCAAAATCTGACACTCTCGCTCCTCCAGCCTCGGAAAACGCCTCTCTGCCATCACACATTGCATCGAGTACCCACGCCTGACGGCAGTCCTCATATGATAGCACAAGGGCTCGGCGCAACATTTTGCTCATTTGCCGTAGGCAAGCTCCTTTGCAAGAGGGAAGGAAATCTTTTGGTCTATCATATAAGGTCAGCTCATTCGTTGAGACGAGCCCCTCGCCGGGCGACAAAGGAGTTTGCAGTGAACATTACGGTATTTGGCGCGGGAAACCTCGGCCTCGCCTGCTGCGCGGTGCTTTCGCAGGACAACGACGTCACGCTTTACACCACGCGACCCCATAAGAGCCGCGAAACGCTCGCATACACCTACGAAGAAAAGGCCGTCGCATCGGCGACCTTCACCGTTACCGACGACATGGCCCGGGCCTGCAACGCGGAACTGATCCTGTGCACCTACCCCGCGTTTCTCCGGCAGCAGTTCGTCGCCGACGTAGAGCCTTATGTCGGCAAAGGCACCCTCATCGGCTTTGTTCCGGGCTACGGGGGCGTGGAATACTACTGCCAGGGTCTCATCACCCGCGGCGTCACCGTCTTCGGGCTGCAGCGCGTGCCCTACGTGTGCCGCTCGAGCTGGGACGAGCGCACGGCCGGAATTCTGTCGGCGAAAGAAACGCTGTACGTGGCCACGCTCCCCAAGGGTCGAACCGCCGAGGTGGCCGCGCTTCTCGAGGATCTTTTCCATATTCCCACCGTAGCTCTCAAGGAGTTCCTCGCGGTAACGCTGGTACCTTCAAACCCCCTGTTGCACACTTCGGGCGCCTACGGCGTCTTCAAAGACTACCAACCGGGCGACACCTATCCCGAGCAGCTCATGTTCTACGAGCAGTGGAACGACGACACGTCGCGCTTCCTTCTGGCTTACGACGACGAGCTGCAGGCAATCTGCCGCGCCCTCGCCCCTCTCGATTTGAGCGAGGTGGTATCGCTGCGCGAGTACTACGAGTCCCCCACTCCTGAGGCCATGACTCGCAAGCTGAAGAGCATCCGGGCCTTCGAGGCGGTCAAGGTACCCCTGAGCCCCACCGAGGACGGCACATTCCTGCCGAACTGGAACGACCGCATGTTCACCGAGGACTACCCCTTCGGCGTGGCCATCATCAAGGACATCGCCTCCATGGTCGGCGTGCAAACGCCTACCATCGACACCCTCCTCGATTTCTATCGCGCGCAAACTGGCACTAGCTACCTGAACGCCGACGGTACTTCCAGCAAAGACGCTGGCGCCAGCGCCATGCCCCGCAACTTCGGCCTCACCGACAAAGAGGCCTTCATCGAGTTCTACCAATCGTAAAGGAGACGACCCATGGCATTTTACGTTGACGAGCACATCAAGAACACCGAGCGCGTTTTCCCCGACCAAGGCCGCTATGGGATGCTCCGTTACGACATGAACGAGAACCCGGAAGGGTTGCCCGCCTGGTTCGTGGACGAGGTCAAGGCCGAGATCACGCCGGAGTACCTGTCCATCTACCCCGAGCCCGACCGCTTCCTCACGAAGTACGCGAAGTATGTGGGCGTTCCCCGCGATTGCGTTACGGCCACCAACGGCACCGACCAGGCCATCCGCTACCTGCTGCAGACATTCTGCGGACAAGGGCACGACGTGGTCACCGTGGCCCCCTCCTTCGAGATGTACTGGGTGAACTGCAATATCCTCGGACTGAACCATGTGCCGGTCGCCTACAACGACGATCTGTCCTTCAACATGGAAAACCTCATCGCCGCCATCGGCCCCAACACCGACATCGTCGTGCTGCTGAACCCGAACAACCCCGTGGGCGACGCCTTCAGCCGCGAGGACGTCATCGCAGCCATCGAGGCAGCCCGCGCCGTGGACGCCGTGGTCATCATCGACGAGGCCTACCATTACTTCTACCCCAACACGTTCATCGACTTGACACAGACCTACGACAACGTCATCGTCATGCGCACCTTCTCGAAGCTGTTCTCGCTGGCCGCTTGCCGCCTGGGCGTTATCATCTCGAACCCGACCATCATTCATTACGTCGAAAACGCCAAGCTCACCTTCGATGTGAACGCTCTGGCGCTGCTGTTCGGCGAGAAGATCCTCGATCACCCCGAGATTGCCGAGGAGCTCATCGCTGCCGAGCGCGAGGGCCGCACGTGGACCATCGAGACTTTGCAGGAGCAGGGCTATGAGGCCCGCCCCTCCGAGGGGAACTTCATCTTCATCCGCACCCATCGTCCCGCACCGGAGGTGGCGGCCGACCTTGAGGCCCGGAACATCCTAGTGAAGTCGTGGAAGTCCGGCATGCTCGCCGACTTCCTGCGAGTGTCCACCGGCTCGAAAGCCGCCATGGAGAAGTTCGTGGACGCCCTTTTGGAAGTGGACGCTGCCTAAGTTGGGCATCCGGGGGCGCACCGCCGACGAGCGGCGCGCCCCCGCATCGGCCCTGCCCCATCCTGCGGCCCAGCCGCACCCCCCCAAGCGAAGGATCAAGCTGTGAAGAAAGTCATCACCTACGGCACGTTCGACCTGCTGCACCACGGACACGTAAACCTGCTGCGCCGGGCGAAGGAGTTGGGCGACTACCTGATCGTGGGCGTCACTTCCTCGGACTTCGACAAAAACCGCGGCAAGATTAATGTGAAGCAATCGCTGATGGACCGCATCGAGGCCGTGAAGGCCCTCGGCATTGCCGATGAGGTGATACCCGAGGAATACTACGGCCAGAAAATCGATGATATCCGCAACTACGATGTGGATATCTTCGCTATCGGGTCTGACTGGCGCGGGCACTTCGATTACCTGAACGAGTACTGCGAGGTAGTGTACCTCGATCGCACAGAGGGCATTTCCAGCACCCAGTTGCGCGAAGGCGGCCATCACATCGCCCTGGGCATCGTGGGCGCCTCGCGCGACATCGCCAAGTTCATCGACGAGTGCAAGTACGTGAGCGGTGTCGATGTAGTGGGGGCGTTCCCCGACAGCGACGAATTCGACCTAGCGGGAAAGACGGCGCTGTTCGGATCGCTCGAGAAGCTCATCGAGGCAAGCGACGCGCTGTACGTCGCCAACGCTCCCGAGCGCCGCTTCGCCACGGCGAAGGCGGGGTTGGAGGCCGGCAAAGACGTGCTGAGCGAATCGCCCGTGGCGCTGGCCGCCTCCGAGGCGGAGGCGCTGTTTGCCGTGGCCGACGAGCGCGGGCTGGTGTTCCACGAGGCCGTGAAAACCGCCTACGCGCTGGCCTTCTCGCGCCTGACGTTGCTCGTCAAAAGCGGCATGATCGGCTCACCGGTCTCCGTGCGGGCCACCTGCACAAGCCAGGCCTTCACGAGCCCCGCAGGCAGTCTCATCGGCTGGGGACCCATCGCCTGCCTCCCCATCTTCGAGATGCTGGGCACCGACTACACGGCAGCCAGCGCGGCGTCGCTCATGAGCCGCACCGACGGCACCGACGTGTACACGAAGGTGGATTTCATCTATCCGGGCGCCTGCGCGTCCATCGAGGTGGGCAGCGGGGCAAAGTCCGAAGGCGAGCTGGTCATCGCAGGCACCAAGGGCTATGTGTACGTGCCCTCTCCCTGGTGGAAAACCGATTACTTCGAGGTGCGCTTCGAGGACTTCTCCAGCAATAAGCGCTACTTCTATCAGCTGAACGGCGAGGGCATCCGCGACGAGATCTCCGTTTTCGCGAAGACCATCCAGGACGGCAAGAAGCCCAACCTGGACATCACCCGCGACCACACCATCGCCCTCAGCCGCCTTATCGAGAACTATCGCAACGGCCAGATGCAAGTCTACAACCTAGGAACCGAATCCGAAGGCTGCAGCATCAGCTTCTTCCAGAATTAGAGGAAGACAAGCGTGCGCCTTCGCAACAAAAGTAAAAACGCTAGACGATCAGCGGATAAAGCCGAGCGAGGCCATATGAATTGCGAAGCATTGCTTTTCGATCCGGACATCGATGAAGGCGGCTTAATCGCAAGAGCGGGAGACTGCTTCGCTCCACGAAAATACTGTGTGAAATTTTATCCAAAAAACCGTACGGAAAGTCTCCACGGTTTTTTGCACGACATCTCCTTAAAACAACTTCCTACAGTTGAAGTAGTGATTAAAGCGCTTGATGACGAGAGCTCGTCGGGGGAATGCAGATTCACATTAGAAACTGAGGAGGGGGTATGGAGCACAATCAGCCATTTCACAATCCATGTATACGATGAGTTTCGAAACAAGGGCGTCGGCACCGATTTAATTCTCTGTATGCACTTTATTATCAATTCAATTGATAGAAACCTTGTGAAGATGACTCACTCTGAGATTAATCCAGAAGACGAGAGTTATTTTTCTCGCTTACTTGCTTTTTATAGACGAAGCGGATTCATCATTGGCAAGGTCGGCAACAACGATCGAGCGATCGTCGAGCGAAAGCCCGTCTGCACATCCAGTTCCCAAATTGCATTTCTGGGAAGTAGCATACGCGACTTGGTCGAGGCTTACACCGCAGCGACCAACTCTGGTCAACGGTAGAGACTCATTGGCTACATGTAATTACCATAATGCATATCACTTACTTTCATTCCGAAATCTCATCATATAGCATCGGAGCGGTCACTGGGGACAATCAGCGTTGTCGCAATGCTCTGGGCCTGCGGAGGCTGGAGCTAACGCTAGACTACCAAGCGTACCGTTGAAAAGTGCCCACACGACGTTCCACGCACGCCACCCTAACGATTCACGCCAACGCTATCTCGCCCACTACAAGCCAGACGATAATTCCAGTCTACAACCCAACATCGGTCTGCATTCAACAGCCTCAATAATCTTTCGCACTGTGGCTGAGCGGCCCGATCGCGCGCCGAATGTCGGTGCAACGACATTCGGCGCGCGATCTACGAAATTATTGCAGATGTGAAGGCGGATACGATAGCTAGCCGATATATGCGAGATGGTCGTCGCCGGCTATTACCAATTGCATTTCGTTCTTTTGTTCTAAGACATTTTTTTCGCATCAATCCTTCTTCAAGTTCGATAACTTCTTATGCCTGATAAAATCAAGAAAAGACTGCGAATCAACTTTGGCGGCTCGAAGCATATTGCTCATGTTTGTTTCAAAATCCGGATCATCGCGCGGATTCTTGTTTTGCCGGATGTAACGTTTTAAAACCCCAATCGCACGTGAGGCCCATTCTGCAAATTGACCTCTCTCTACACACCATAAACCCTCAGCATTTACCGCGGCTTCCTTATCTATTTTCGTTGCTGTCGTCAAAAAAATTGTAATTACTTCGGCATCTACATTCAAATGCAGTTGATCGCTTCTTCTAACCCACCCTTCATGTCTCTTTGCTTCATCCACATGCCTCAATGGGATAGTTTTGTCGAACGCGGAATAGATCTTGTCCTCCGCCACCACGCAGCTGCATGCATCTAACACCCAAATTGGATCAGGAGCGCTCGAGCTACTAGGGTTCAAGCTCTCATAACCAAGCCATTCTCCAAGCTCTTGGTGAGGCTGCTCAAAGTTTCCTTCTTCTGCGTTCTCTATCCTCTCTAGAAGATCGTCCAAAGATGCTTGCACCGCAAATATCCCATTCCTCGATAACTCACGGCTAAGCTTCTTCTTCATTCGCCCTAAAATTGTTGCGTTTTCGAATTGAGTTTCGTTCGCAGTTGCATCTCGAGGCACGATCCACGCGTTGTAGGGAGACGAATGCATAGCGTCTTCCATGAGTATACGAATGTCAATATTGTTGGCCCGCGCATACTCAGCATCTGCTCGAGCAACATGGTACAGAATATAGCTCCAATAGCCAAAATAGCCCTCAAGGCCCTCGTAGTCTCGTAACTTATTCACTATTTCGAAGGCATCTGTCATTGCAGCACCAAGCTGGCTGTTCCAGAGGTTAAGAGCGCACGAAACTTCGAGCTCAACAATATCCCTAAGTTTGCGAGCAGCCATGCCCTCATGCTCACCCGCTGCAGTTAATTGCTTTCTCAGTCCTACGATGTTTCGCTCTGCAATTTCCCATTCATCGCGGTGGTTCAAAAACACATCCACCAATTCCAAATAATCATCCAACGTGTCATTACCAGTTGCATTCCGCAGGCCAAACTGAATCTCCGCACGCAGCTCATCGTTGAACAATTTCTGCTCTTTCGGAGATTGCAACAACCGCACTACCCTCTCGTCAAGCACGAAAATTACCGCATAATCCGTCTGGCTACGCGTGCAACGCCCCAGTGCCTGGGTGATGCGATTACGCATACGCTCAGAATACACTTCGTCGGCATTGGCTGACTCAACCAAAAATCTCTCGTGCATACTGGTTCCTTGCGGTAATTGCACAATGATCTCCGATCGACATTCACCTCCCGGAAAATCCAAGCCATCCAACCTATTTGCTAAAATCGCGACCGCATCTTTCTTACTGATAAATGGCTTCTTATCATTCTCGAGTTCAGCTGCCGTGAACACCGTTTTTCCTGCGACCTTTGCGAGATCCGAATACTGCTCGGCCATGGCATTACTAGACACCATGAGAAGACTTCGCTCGTCCTGATCCAATATCCTGGATACAATCCGATCGAGCGGCACATCGTCTGCTGCGATCGTCGGAAACATCAGCAATCGACGTCCAGTCGTTCGCCCCCTCCATTGATCAAGCATAGGTAGCGCGGTTATACCCCGGACGCCGAAAGACCTCTCCAATTCGCCTCGTTCGCTAAGAGTTCCAGACATGTAAAGTCTTTGACGGGCATCGGCAAAAGGAGCAAACAGCTGCGTAGGAGGAATCACGGGACGAATCAGTAGAGAATTACTTGAAACGAATATTTGGCACCCACGAAGATGATCCTTGACCATATTCCAGCTAAAACGCAAATCATCTTGTCCATTTTGAATAAAATATCGATTAAACGCCATTGAGATACTTGAGATTTCGTTATCAGCACTCACAAGAGGCACTAAGCTAATCCAAGACGACGGCGATGCCGCGCCCCCTCCTGTCAAAGCACGCTCATACTCTTCAACAGTCATGAGGGGCCGCAAGGCCGTGACAACAGCTTCAAACAGTTTTGGGCGTACGGCGGAATCAACCTCCACTGACCACGGCGAAGCGACGAAGCTCTCCGCAGAATGCGCATCATCGAACACTATGAAATCCGCATCAACGAAATAGGGGTTAGAGTTGAACAATGCACTATATGTCGTAACCGCGATACAATTTGCAGAATTGAAATCGGCAGCATCCTTAGGATCAAAATCTTTCTTGCTACCTATAAACGGTCTAGCATCTATGCCATACTGCATCTTTGATTGCGTGCAAACCTGATTCACTAGCTGCTTGTTCAAGCAACAATAAACAACTTTTTCCCTATTTTTAAGTCTGCGAAATTCACCTATTAACAGACCTACCAAAGTTTTTCCACTTCCCGGCGGCAATTCTAGGGACACATCGCGCGTCTCGAATTCTCTCATGTACAGGTCTATCATCTTCGATTGATGATCGAACAAGGATTGAATGGAGCGATTCTTCCTATCCGCGTACATTTCCTGCGGCGTATTGTACGAAAATTCATCTAACTCCACTAATTTAAAACTACCCACCAATATCCTCCTAATCTCTCTAACCTGTTCAATCGAATACCGTTGGCGACATGGATGCTGACGCTCATCTAATAAAAAGCCTTGAAACTACCGCACATGATCTCTTACCACGAGGTCATGCCCGTCACGGGATCGAGGTAGTACTTTATGCCGTTGAAGCTACGCCAGCCGGTTAGGGCGCGGCCGTCCCAGTTGAAGTAGCTCTTGCGGCCGTCCTGCCAGGTGATCCAACGGTTTTTTTGCATGACGCTGTCGGTGTTGAAATAATACCAATGTCCATCGATCTTCTGGCTCCAGCGCCTGGATATGCCCGTGGCGGGGTCGAAGTAGTACTTCACGCCGTTGAAGCTGCGCCAGCCCGTGAGGGCAGCGGCGTGCCCCGAGGAGTCGGGGTGGAAGTAGCTCCTGGTGCCGTCCTTCCAGGTGACCCAGCCCTTGACCATGCGGGAGGAGGAGTCGAAGTAGTACCACTTGCCGTCGATCTTCTGGCTCCAGCGCTTGGATATGCCCGTGGCCGGGTCGAAGTAGTACTTCACCCCGCTGAAGCTGCGCCAGCCGGTTAGGGCGCGCCCGTCCCAGTCGAAGAAGCTTTTGGTGCCGTCCCTCCAGGTGATCCATCCCGTCTGCATGACGCCGGAGCCGTTGAAGTAGTACCAGAAGCCACCTATCTTCTGGCTCCACTTCACCGGCTGGCCGTCAACTCCGTAGTAATACTTCTTACCGCTGATGGTCAGCCACTTATTCTTAGGAGCCACAATATTGAAGGAGACCGTTCGTGTGCCGGTATAGTTCTTCCCCGTCCCCCGAACCGTTGCCGTCGCCCGGCCAATGCCAACGTTGTTTCCATAGGAGATCGTATAGCCCTCCCCTTCCTTTAGCAGCCGGCCGCTGTGCTTCACGGAAACCTGCGGGCGTTGCGCTTCTCCGGTGTACTCGCAGGAGGGCTGCGCAACGACCACCGTTATCGCACTCGATGACAAGAGCGCAGGCTCTATGCTCCACTGATAGCTGCGGGACTCCCGATTGCCCGTCTCGTCCCACGCGTAGCCCGCAGCAGGCGCCACCGTCGCCGTATAGGTGCCGGCATTCGTCGCCTGAGGCGCTCCCGATACCACGTATTTTCCCGTATCGGGCACCGCAACTCCCGTCTGAGGATCACCGTTGTACGTCAGCCCGCTCGCCACCGAAGGCGCGCCCGACAGCACCGCGAAGGCCTCCACGTTGAAGTAGTCGTCAGCGTAATCAACACGCACGACTGCATCGGATGTCTGGTTGTCGGTGCTCCACTCGCATCGATTCAGTTCGTAGGCCACCAGGTTGTTGATGGGATTCTTGTAGGTGGGCTGGGGCCACGCCGCATTGGTTGCCTTCACCTTGAAGGACGTCACCTTCTGGTTGAGCTTCTGCAATATCTGGTCAGCTACCGGATCAGACCACTCAAGGATGTCGCCCGTCCTGATGAAGTAGTTGTTCTCCAGCGAATTGGCCTCATACCCCGGCGTGGAACCCGCGTAAGAAGGGTTCGCGAGCGCCATAGTGGTGTCGTCTAGCCCGAACAGCAGATGGGCCTGCTGCTCCTTCGAAAGGGTACCCGGCGCCGTCGCATCCAACAGACCGTCCTTCACATCGTCATGGGTCGTGTCCACGTGATACCACTCGCCATCCATCTGGACGGCCGTCCACACATGGCCTCCACCTGTGATGCGTCCTGTTTTCATGCCCGCCGTTTCAAGCAGCTTCACGTAGGCGGCATGATACCCCTCGCAAGTGACCGCCATGCCGGCCAGAGCGCGATCGACTCCCATGTTGCGATAGGTACGGTCATAGCTGACGTTGTCGATGATCCAGTCGTGCAACACGAGGGCCGTTTCATAATCGTCCCGATTCCCGTTCGGCAGGCACTCGGCAATGATTTCGCGGGCCCTCTCGTCCGCGTCGACGAAGCCCTCCCCCTCCACATCGACGCTGATCGAGAAGCGCTTGTTTAGCTTGCCTGTCGGCTGAACCAGAAACTGATACTCGTATCGTCCTGCTCCGATAAACTCGTAACTCAGCACATTTGAATCTTGGGGAGGATCGAATGTGCCGAAGGAAGGATCGTACACATACGCACCCTCCTTCGAAATGAAGCCTTGCTGATATCGGTAGGGTCCCGTTCCGTTCGGACCGTCTTCAACCGTGATAGTGAAATCTGTCGGCTTGCCCGCCTCGGGTCGCGCATACGACACGAACACGCGCCATCCCTCGGAATTTACCCCGCGCACTTGGGCTTCAACGGTAATGACATCGTTGTCAGCCAGAGCACCCGATCCCTCGGCGTAAGCGCTCGGAGGTGCCACCAATGCAACAAGCACCGCTAACACGATTACCGCAATCAGGCCAAATCGCCGCATTTGCTCAAATGCGCCCACCATACAAGTCTCCCCCCCAGATTCCTGACACACTTTCAGACATTAACGCAGCTTTCAAAAGCCGCAGAGGCGATCTTATTTGCATGATGTCAGTCTATCGAAATACGCTAGTTATCGCAAGAGCATTTCCTTGTTTCCGAGCCAGCAAGTCCCATCAATCTACTGCGAATACAACTGCGACACCTAACAACCGAACGCAACCACTTTGCTCGTTCTCGTAAGCCCGGGACAAAGACAAACGCCAACAGCCCATGTCGAGAGCCGCTGAAAGCAGGCCGGTAACTCACCTTCATACCTACGCCGTTTTTCCATCCAGCGCATTCCTCTTCAACCTGTGACCAGCTAATATATTGTGCTATGGTATGCTTCATTAAAGTTTATTGAACTTTGCCAACGTTCTGGTGACAAGGATGGGTCTTGAGCATTAGCAGCATATCGAAGCATGTGGATTTCGTCGCCATTGACATGGTCTCACTTGCTGCAGCCTTCGCATGCGCCTATCTCCTAAAATTTGGAAACCTCGAGTTCATCAACGTCCCCTCCTGGCGCGGGTTGCTTGCGTTCCTCCTCCTCAGCGACCTCCTATTCACCTTGCTCACCAATCCTTACAGCGGCATCTTCCGGCGCCGCTACTGGGAAGACATCCGCATCCAGCTGGTACTCGTTCTGGAGAGTTTCTTGACGGCGTGCGCGTTTTTCTACCTCCTTAAAATGGGCGAGGACTTCTCACGCGAAATGGTCGTCGTCATGTACTCGGGCTATGCTGGTCTCGCCCTCGTTCTGAAGTACCTGCACAAGCGGCGGCTCCTCTCGCGCTGGAGCAATCGTCCGCAAGATAGCATCAAGCGCGTCGTACTCGTCTGCTCGGCGCAGGACGCCGAAGAGTCCGAGCAGCGCCTTTACGCCGACGATATGAAGGCTTCGCGCGTCGTCGGCTTCTGCTTCACCGACTCCCCCGCCGTCGACGCATTCCTCCAAAGACCTGCCGCCCCCAGCGTCGATCTGCTGCCCCTCTGCTCGCTCACCAACGCGGACGAGGTCGTCATCCTGACCGCGCCCTCGAAGATGGACGACGCGGCCATCGAGGAGCTCATGGCTGAGGGCCTTAAGGTGCGCATCGGCCTCGCGGAATCCCTCGGCGTTACTGCGGAAATGCAGGAGGTCGGGCAAATCGGCATCGTGAAGACGCTCGATCTGCAACGTCACTCCTTCGGCGCCGCACAGACCATCTATCTCCCCACTAAGCGCGCATTCGACCTGCTGCTGGGCATCGCCGGCTGCGCGGTCACCCTGCCCGTCGCCGCCATCGTGAAGATCTCCTACCTCGCCACCGGCGACAACCATCCCATCTTCTACAAGCAAACGCGTATCGGCCTGCGAGGCAAGCCCTTCCAGCTTTGGAAGCTGCGCTCCATGGTATGGAACGCCGACGAGGTGCTGGCAGAGCTGCTTCAGGATCCAAAGCGGTGCGAGGAATGGCACCGGAGCCAGAAGCTGGACGACGACCCCCGCATCACCCCCGTGGGTCGCATCCTGCGCCAGACGTCGCTCGACGAGCTGCCCCAGTTCTTCAACGTCGTAGCTGGCGACATGTCCATCATCGGCCCGCGCCCCCTCATCCCGGGAGAGCTGGAGGAGCACGGCGGCCGTCCGCTGTACAACAAGGTGAAGCCCGGCCTCACGGGCTGGTGGGCCTGCAACGGGCGCTCGGACATCGAGTACGACGAGCGACTGGATCTGGAGTACTACTACGTCACACACTGCTCGCTGTACCTGGATGCCCTCTGCGTGCTGAGAACCGTCCTGGCGGTTTTCAAGAAGGCCGGGGCGCGGTAAAACATACGTACCTCCCGCATGGCAAGCAATAGGTAAGAACGCACTGCATTTGGGCAGATCGAGGTAACTTGGTCACCGCAACACAGCTCAAAGTTCTTCGATCAAGACGAACAGGTGACAACGGCGTGAAGCTGCGCCTGGGCATCGCCGAGCTTTTGGGAACGGCCTCGGAAATCCAGCCCGTCAGCTAGGCGGGGGTCTACCGCACCCTCGACCTGCAGCGGCACTCCTTCGGCGCGAGCCAGCTGCTCTACCTGCCCGTCAAGCGGGTGATCGACATCGTCCTTGGCACCGCGGGCTGCCTTGCCACCCTGCCCGTGGCCGCCGTCGTGAAGCTGTCGTACCTAGCAGCCGACGACACGCACCCCATCTTCTACAAGCAGACCCGCGTGGGGCTGCGCGGCCAGTGCTTCGAGCTATGGAAGCTGCGCTCCATGGCATGGGACGCCGACGAGCAGCTGCAACGACTCCTGGAAGACCCCGCAGTACGCGCTGAATGGGAGCAGAACCAGAAACTCGCCCACGACCCGCGCATCCCTGGATGAGCTGCCGCAGTTCTTCAACGTACTGAAGGGAGAGATGTCCGCCATCGGCCCGCGCCCGCTTATCCCCGGCGAGCTGGAAGCCCACGGAGGGCGCCCCTTGTACAACAAGGTGAAGCCCGGGCTCACCGGCTGGTGGGGCTGCAACGGCCGCTCCGACATCGAGTACCAGGAGCGCCTGGAGCTGGAATACTACTACATCACCCACTGCTCCCTGTACCTGGACGCCCTCTGCATCCTCCGCACCGCCCTCGCCGTCTTCAAGCGAGAAGGGGCGCAGTAAGCGTGCCACTGGCTAGTCGAGCCTTTCCCGCTCGTCCTCGGTCGCGACGTCAGCTTTTCGAGCATGCCAAAACACCAAAAAAGTCATCGAGGCATTTAAGATAAACTGTGAAACTGTGGTCGAGATAGCCACTCCAACTGCTCCCCATCCGGGAATCAACAACCAGTTTCCAGCCGTATTAACAGCCAAAGCCAACAAGGCCAAGAGAAACTGCTCTCGGTAGCGACCGAGGGACATCACCAAGCTCACGCTGGGCGCAAGCACATAAGCAAAAAAGGCGCTAACGCATAGTATATCGAATACAAAGATGGCCCTGTCGTAGACGACTCCATTGAGAATAGGGAACAAGAACTGGGCGCCAACGCACAAAAGACCAACTCCTATAAGAAAAGGAACTGTGGCCTTACGCATCCATCGCAGGGCAAATTCCCTCTGCCGTACAACGCTAGTGGTCATCTCGGCCTTTGACATCCTCACTCTTAGAACCGTCTTGATTGATGGGAGAAGCACGAGAATGATATTGTAGTATTTAAGTGCCACACCGTACTCTGCCACCTGTTCGGTCATCCTAAAAGCAGTCAACATGGAAACATCCACCTGGTTGAACGTCTGCATCACGGCACTGTAAAGAATCAGCCAAAACGATACCGCTATAAAATTACGAGCCTCTGACCTATCGAGAACAAAGCGGAGCGAGCCGGTTCTTATGGGCTGCCAGAAATAACCCATCGAAATCGCAAGGCATAAAACACCCGAGAGCAGGTAAGCGAGCAGAATCGAATCAACGGTCGCGCCAAACGCCACTACAGCCCCAATGACCAGAAGCAGAATTGCCCCTTGCTTGCAGTTCTCGACCACACCCGCAGCGGCGTATCGTTCCCGCGATTGCAGAAAGGCGATATCGATTTGAATCGCCCCTAAAATGAATCCATACAAAACAGCCAGGAGCAATAAGTACGGGGCATAGCCAAACCCCTCCCCCCCTATTGCCACCACAGCACCCGCTAGAGCACAACTCGCGCAATTAACAGCGTGCGAGATGAGAAACACGGTATCGGCCGCCCGGGGATCAAGCGAGATCTTCTCGGTGTTATAACGTACATACGCAAGTGAGAAACTCTGTCCGGCCACGCCGAGAATAGTCCCGGAGAGCGTGAGGAACATTGTGTATGAAGCGTAGTCTTCCACAGTGAGCACGCGAATGACCACCACCGTCAAAACAGCCTGGATGAGCTTCGAACCTAGACTGAAGATGGTAACGATAGAGAAGTCGCGGGGCAGTTTGCCAACAATTTTCTTAACGAGACCCATAGCACCCTATCTCTCCGACACCGATGAAACAGTCGCTGGCAAGTTGGCAAAGATCAAAGCCAGCACGAACGAAGCCACAGAAGCGCTGTAGAAAACGCCAAGAGTCATACCGGAAACGAGAAATAGTCCGAAGATGGAAAATGCTTGCCATGACCGCTGGCGCCATAATTGCCACAAAGTGCAGCCTATGAAAATAGCGAAGAGTATGAAACCCACAATTCCATTCTCGCAGAGAACCTGGAGATAGATGTTATGAGGGTTCGTCCCATTTAAACCGGCTTTTGTCATGGTTTCAGCATAGTAGGCAGCCTCTGCATGCGCATAGCGGCCCGTTCCAATGCCAATTACAGGATGCTCGTCGAACTCTTGCAGCGCAAGCGCCGCTTTGAGATCTCTCCCCGAAAGAACATCCGAACTTACCGAAGACACTGATTCCTCAAAGTCCGAAATACGATCGACCATGACCACGATAGCAGCAATGCCGATAACGCATATGGCGCAACACAGGATTGCCTTGATTCCGCTACCTTGCAAGGCAAAAGCCACTCCCAAAATACACGCACCTGCTGCAAGATAATAAAACGACCGCGCACCAGTCAACACGCCCGCCACAAGGAGAAGAAGCGAGAGAGCGATCTTTCGACTCCAGGGCATATCGGCGCGATTCAGCACGACAAACAGAGTCATAGCGCCCACCAAAGCCGATAGAATGGAGTCGCCAAACAATCCATCCGGCCGCGCCATTCGAAGCGCTCTAACCCCCGTGCTTCCTTGTGCGAGTACGAGGAATTGAGCTACTGTGACCAGGGCGTTAAGCACACCTACCGTCAGCAACAACTTAAGCAGCGATCTACAGAGAAACCTCTTCTCACCCGCCGTCATCCAGGCAATGGAAATCGCCAATTCGACATAGACGAACAGTTTGGCCGTATCGGCAATATTCTTAAAGTAAACCGCCGAGATTGCGGCGACTGCGGCAAACAAAAGCAAGCTCACCAGCGGAGGCGTCCCGCCCAATCGCCATCCAATACGATGGCTTAACAGCAGATTGAGCGTAAGCGTTCCCGCAGCAAGCACTAGAAAGACAGTTAGAAATGAATACCTTACTTGAGTGAGTGTTGCCGCACCCACGGCATCGGTTGCTGACACCAGGGGAAGCGATGCAAGAAAAGAACGCAGGGGCTCCAACGATTCCGCCTGCGTGGGAATGGAAATCGTGCAGCAAAACAGAAATGCAATTGTGACAAGAACAACCTGACTATAATGCGTCTTCTCTTCCATTTACCTCACCAATTCAATCAGTGTCGTCAGGGACGCTTCTCTTACTGGGCAGACGAGCACCGAGGTCTCGCAAAGCTGCGCGTACTCACGGGAATAATATCCCCTCTCGACGGAAAGTGCAGCAGGAGTGATCAGCGTAACCTTCGCATCACCGTGCCTCAAAACAGCTCGGTTATCCAGCAACGTCAAAACTTCCACACGAGGATCGAGCACAAATCGCAGAGTGGCTTCAGGAGCGGTTGAATTCCATCCCTCCAATATGTCTTCTATGCGCACGGTTTTGAAGCCATCGTCATAAATCACGCGACGGCGGTGCGTAATGCCAAAGCGTTTTTGATAGCAGTCGTGAGTTCCCTCGATCATGACGCCATGATCTCCTCTGGAAGCCTTTAGGTGGGATGTCCCGTTCCTTCGACTCCAGAATACCCCCTCAAACTCGTTTTGCTCTGCTGAGGCAAGCTGAATCGTCGAATGAGCCCGCACAGAACGCAGGCTGTCGCGCACTGACGAGTCGCACGTGTAATTTCCCGTACCGCCATCATTAAAGAAGGCGCGGTTTCGATATTCGAGAGTAAATGAGAGCTTGTCCCCATGGGTATGACCAGGCACGTCAAAGCGATGAGCGTCGGTCGCGGCAACGCAGAGGAACACCTCGTCATCACGATACACCGAGAAGCGGCCCTCCGGAAAGAGCTTCAGTCCCCTCAGCTCACCCAACTCTTGATTGACCTGGGGCGACGACGCGAAAACCATTTTCTCAGGAAGATTGCAAACAGCGCCCCCTCCTCCCATCGCGCAAGCAGCATAGCGCAGATCAGCATAGGATTCAGTTGAGAAGAAGAGAACGCGACCGCTATCATTATCACCGATCTGGGGCGATTCCCCTGAATCTGGAGTCATCCAAGACAGATAAGAAGCGAGAAGGGATGCTCTCTGCCAGTAACCGTTACTCATCTCAAGGCCGTTACGCTCGTATAAGAGGCCGATTAGGGCGAACATCTCCCATATGAGCCGCGCATAGCGGACGCTCCCCTCGAATCCCGTGCCATCCGAAAGCACCTGCTTCCTTATGACGCGCTCCGCCTCACGGCGTGCATAATCGCGCCACTTTCGGCCCTTGTCGCAATCGGGCAATATTACGCCAATCGCCGCAAGACCCAGAAGATTGGCAACATAATGATTGTTTTCGTAGAGTCGCGCATCTGTTTCCAAGTTTGCAAACAGGTAGGCACCGTGCTCGTAAGCGAGTCGACCGATCAAGATATGCAGGCTATCATCAATAGCGAGTTGCGGCGCAACGAGGACATAGGCGTGCAGTACGTTAAAAATGCGAATTCCCACCTCCATAGCGCACGCCCATTGAACTCCATAGCCGACAGGATTCTCCCTCGAGAAACTCTCCAACAGGCCGCGCAGCTCATCGCCATAGCAGGAACGCCCCGTTGACGCCCAAGCCATGGCAAGATGCACGGCAGCCTGCATGCGTCCAAATTCCCAGGGCACCTTTATCTCATCATGTCCAGGTCGATGAAGGCTCGTATAGAGGAGGGGAGCATAATGGGCATCGTTGAGAAAATCTCGATGCCAGGGGTACTCTCTCTCCTCTTCGCGGAAAACAACGGGTCGGCCGAATAGCAGCATTTCTCCACCTATGAATCTATCAGAGAGGTCGAGCGCATAGCCGGCAAGCTCATCGGTCATGTCAAAAGCCGCCGCTCCAACCCTTGGCGCCGAGCTCGATTGCGCCTGAAGCGGAGAAACGAGCACCTTTCTTTCTGCACGAGCGCGGACAAAACGCTTTTTGACCACACGAGATCTGCATCCAAGCGCCTTGATGCAGCACTTCTTTAGAACATAAGAGTGGCCCTCCGCAGCTATACGTTTCAGCGAACGGCTCACAATGACACCGTTTCGTAATAGCGGTCTGCCAGAATGGCCATTTGCGACTCCCATGTGAATCGCCTTTCGGCAAATGCCCGCATCTCCTTTGCAAGAGCAGCTGCATCACCAAGATTGTCGCAGAACGACACGACTGCCCCCACGTCCACGGCATTTTCGTCGGCGGCCACTCTCAACGAAAAAGCCTCGTCCCCTCGCAACTGCGCCTCACGGTAGGAGTAGATAAAGGGAATGCCCCGGGCGCAGTACTCCTTCACCTTCAACGTTGATCCCCGATCAAGACCAATGCGATGTAAGCCGAGCGAACCTACGGCAATGTGCGCCTCGTCAAACAGGCTATCAAGGTCAGCGCCAGTTTTAGGACCAAGGAACATAACCGAGTCATCAAGACCCATTTCCTCAACAAGGTTATGGAGCTTCTTTAGTTCTTCGGTTTCCGGTCCCACCACAAGCAAGCGTACCGGACGAGCCTCCTCGTTCGCCCCGTAGGCGCACATACCTCGAACAAGGCGATCGAGGCCATGCCAAAAACTCAAATTTGCAACACAGAGCATAGTGAGCGGGCCGCCCTCCGACAAAGCGAGCCTCCTCAAGGGCGCTGCGTCCAGATCAACTCCGTTATCAATGACCGTAACTGGAATACCCCAGATATTCTTATGGGGCATATAGGTGACGACTCCATCAAGCACGCGTTTTGCCCGGGGAATATGCAGCCACTCGTCAATCACATGGATCTTGCGCACGAGATAGGCCAGATATTCACCATGTGCCAGCAGCGCCTTATGACGCTGGGCCCGCTCGGCTGTATAGGGGTAAGTAGCGAACTCCATAACCACCTTCGCTTCTGAGCGCTTCATGCGCTTAAAGAACCCGTGGGTGATCGCATCATAGTGATCGAAGCGATAGTAGAGAAATCGCACCTCGTGGCGAATTGCCCAATCACTCAACTTTTTGTATTGGTCGATACGCTGCAGGTATCCCGGTTTCAATTCGACTTGATCGACCACCTGGAAATCAGGCCGCGTGATGACAAGCGATCCTTGATGGACGAACTGGCAGTAAGCCGTATCACCCGTTACCGCTTGAAATGCCGCAGCCTGCCACGCTACTTTTTTTGCAATGCCCGAAGGGCAGTCAAAATCGACAGGGATATTCGATCCAAATAGCACGTTAGCCACAAATGCCTCCCTGCTGTGCACTTGGAATATGCGTTCTATGCACGGCTCTCCGCCGCCTCTAGCGCTCGGTCTTGCTCGCCTTCGCCACCCTTCAGCAGCCGAGCGGGCACCCCCCCCCCAAATGGAATTCGAGGGCGCATCGCATATCATGACGGCATTCGCCCCAATAATCACGTTATCGCCCAAGGTGATGGGACCCAGCACTTTGGCTCCGGCGCCAATATAGCAGTTATCTCCGATGATCGGAACCTCTTCATGGCCGCTTCGCCCACCTATGGTCACATTCTGGGCAATGAGGCAGTTTTTGCCGATGCGAGCCCGGCTGTGCACCACCACGCCAATGCCCTTGTAGCCAAACGATGTGCCCTCCCCAATCTCGCAACTAGCTGGAATGAAGCTGTTGTGAATAAGATAGATCCACATCTCGTAGAGCTTGGCTAAAGGCGCTAGATGGTGTTTTGCAAGCCAATGAGCGCGACGGTACTTATTAGCTGCATTCATGAAAGTGCTCATTCGCCTCTCTCCTCCCATTTATGAATATCGGAAAGAATCTGCCCGAGAAACCTCTCAGGGAAAAAATCCTCAGCAGACTCTTTCGCGCCTCGCTTGAGGCTATCGAGAAGCGTCCGATTGCCGTCAAGCATCTCAATAGCCTCAACGAGGCCGTCAACCGTATTCTCCCGCAGCACTACGCCCGACACGTCATTCTCCACAATCTCGGCGTTGAACCCGAAATCGCTCACCACACTAGGTACAGCAGCTATTTTACTCTCCACCAAAATACCCGGGACACCTTCGCCTCGCCATCGCGTCGGAAGAACATGAACGTCGTAGTTGTGCAATTCGGCATATACGTCACACTCGACCGCATTGAAGACGCCATGGTAAATGACGTTCGAAAGTCCAGAGACCGTGTTGCGAAACTTTTCCTCGAACCTCTCGGACAGAGAGCCGTAGATATGGTATTCAACTCCTGGTGTACGATAGGCCGCTTCGAGCACTAAATCGGCCCCCTTGCTGTCATCAACTAGCGAGAAAAAAACCACCTTGAGCATTCCGCTATTCGATTTCGGGAACCACGGACTCTCGGGTCGCTGCCGGCAATTGGGGAACAAACGCGTATTGCGTAACCCGACAGCCTCTACTTGCGCCGCCATTCCCTTTGTCTCAAAATACATCGCACGCACCCTCTGGCAGAAACGCGCGTACATTTTATCCTGGGCTATTTCACCCGATATCTCACCACCCATCACAATAACTATCAGGCGCTCCAACACTCTGGGGCGTACGAAGCCAATTACTTTGATAAAGAGCCTCTGTAGGTCACGATTGCCGAATCCGATAAGAAAAACATCACCGGATCTCGAAAGGAGAACCCGAGCGCCTATGGCAAAAGAGCCACTTTTTCTAAATTCCAGTTTATGAATATCCATTTCCGCCGAGAGCAGTCGAAATAGCAGGGCGTTTTTCACCGTAACGCCCCCGAAGGGAGGTGGAAACTGACCAAGGTAGTAAACCGTCACGGAATCAGCCCTCTCTACCCGGAGAGGGCTGATCGCCTGGCACCAGCTCGACATGGCCAGCCCAACCGAAATGGGGCCTGAACCCGAAGGAGGAGCGAGCATCAAGCTCCGCAAGCATTCCAGTCCGACCCGGAGAGCCTCCCGCAAGTGCAATATCCCTATAGTCTCCCGAGAATAGCCCGTATCCGCGTGCTTCAAGCCCGTGCACGATTGACGGAATGCTCCGATAATCGAAGCCCATGAGCCACGCTTGGGCTGCATCAAGGGCAACCGGATTGTTTCCTGCAAACAGCACACCCGTCTCTTTACGGTCAGGTGCCAGAGGGCCCGATCCCTCCCCTGCCACCACGCCATCGATAACAGCGTAGTACTTCCGCTGAGGTACTTTGTGCATATTCCCTTCGGCATCGGCATAGAGTAACACCTTGTTCAGATCGACCACGGCTCTCCAGATCGTATCATTGCCATACCACGATCCGTTGCGCACTACCGAGCCCCCCATACCCAACGATTTCCCGATCCATTTCTTTGCGATGGCAATAGGGTAGCCAAAGAAGGGTTTTTTGTAGCTCAGCAACTTCCCGCCCATTTTTTTCAGAAAGCCCTCAGCGTTAGTGCGTCCTGATTCCTCCGCAAATTGATCGCCGCCCTCAAGGGGGCCTCCCAAAGTGTGATGGGGTAAAGAATTCTTGACTATGCATGCACCGACGATGTTCTTCAGACTCCCGGTCATGCCCGCTAATTTGTGGGTTTTCATTTTGGGAAGGTTAATAAACACATCAGCGGAGAGAACCGTGCGGGAAAACACATACACATTGCTCGTTTCATTGTGATAGCGCCGTGTTTCAGCGGTATCATAATCTGCGCCGTAGTAGTTCTTTACCGGCTTATCGAAGTACTCGCTGTTAGACGACCCCAGATCTACCGACACATAGCCTAGGGGATCTCCAAGCTGTTTATGCGCTGAAACCACTACCCCGTTACGCGCAATCCAGTACTCCTCGCGCAAATCGACGCACGAGACAGGCACGCCGTAATGCCTTCCCCATTTCTCGGCTACGTTCTCCAATCCCGTGCGACGCATAATCTCAAGCCAGTCGGCATCGGCCTGGGGAGCATCGGCAATTACCACAGACCCCCGGCCTTTCAAAGCCTTGAGAACCTCTCGAAGCGCACATTCGACAACGACAGGATTAGTGATAACCTGCTCCCATTCCTCGGAAGCAAGAAGGTGGCCCTCTTTGACGAGATTCGGTTTCAGCACCACTCTGTCTCCCGGCGAGACCAGAGCTCCCAAGGGGCCGAAAATATCATCGAGCAGCCCCGCCTCATAGCCCTTGCGCACTTGTTCGTAGCTCGAAAGACCCTCGTGCAACCATACTGTCGATTCGCTCAAACCCATCAATGCCTACTCAACCTCCGATATGACAAACTGCAGCTTCCCAGCTTTTGTTTTCGGAATACTTTCTACATAACGGAAACTCACCGGCACATCGCAGCCGCTCTCACGTAACTCGCGCAGAGCAATCGCCTCGTCGGCAGACGTATCCTGCTGCGTCGAAACAACCCACAATTCGAGCGAATAATCAGCTGCCTGGCGAATTTGAGCCTCACGAAAATGCCGGGTATCCTTGAATACGTGGTCTAGCTTTCCCATCCGTATTCCCGAGGGAAGACGGAGGTAATCCTCGGTACGTCCGTCGATAGATACAAGAGTGCGATACCCGTCCCCATCTCTTCCTTCGCGACCAATATCGCGCAAGCGCCAGCGCAGCAACGGCATAGCATAATTGGTTAGCGAGGTGCCTACGATCTCACCAGAGAGAGGATCTTCATCGAGCGGCAGTACTTCTGTCACAGCATAGTCTTCATCTATGCGATACGCCTCCCCCTCTGGCCCCTGAGACGCATTCGCCACTCCTTCCGTAGATGCGTAATGCATGCGAGGCTCCACCCCGAACGCCTCCACCATAAGCGCCCTTTGATGGGCGAGCAGATTCTCCGCTGCCAATGTTACATGAGATAGCGGACGCGAAAATCGCCTCCCCTTCTCCACCATATAAGCAGCGAGGGGGGTAACGAGGGAAGGATATCCATGAATCCAGGAGAACCCTCGTCGCTCTATTTCATCGAAGTAGGCCGGCATATTCTCGTCAGACTCATGGAAAGCGCTGAAGTACCATTCTTGTACAGGCGCCTTACTGCGCCAATAGGGTGGTTTGGCCTGAGAGGGAGAGGCAATGCGCCGGGTGCCGAACATGGCATGCGGAGTATCGAAGGAAATGCCCAAACCCTCCCAATAGCGCCATGTAACGGCCCATTGCTCCATAACAGCGCGCCTGTCCATAACGAACTGGAACGAACTTCCCGTCGTGCCACTTGTATGGCGTCGAATCACGCGCCTATTTGCAAACAAGCACGATAGAAAATCTTCAGGACATGCCCTGACATCATCTTTGGAAAGCACTGGAAGCACCGCTAGATCGTCGACAGTTTTGATAGACGCAGGATCAATCTCGTTATCGCGAAACCAACGGGCGTAATAGGGCACCGTGCGATAGCAGTGGTCGACCATCAGCCTCAAACGCTCATCACGATAGGCGGCCAAATGATCGGCAGACCAAGAGGCGCGTTCTCTATAGCCGGCCATAATCTCGCCGAAGGGAGCTCCATAACGTTCCCAACGATTTTTTGCGGCCACAATATAGGTCGCTGCATTTTGCATTGGCAACGGCAACCTGAAGTACCAATCAGTCGCACTCACAACGACCTCCTTCAGCTTCTGGAATTTGCGCACAGGTCGGCACGGCAACATGATAAGTCACCTGACCCTCGCCAACGAAAACAAGCCGTCGCGCTTCGTCAATTCGGCCGAATTCGGGAGCATAGGGGCACAACTCGCCTTCAGAGAATATTCCTTCGCCGATTCTCCCGGGACTCCGTAGCGATGACACGATTCGCGCCCCGTCGGGCGCCATGTCAGTTACGACAATACCTCCCTCAGTAAGCTCGATTCGGCGCTTCAGCGCCCCTCCCCGATGATCCCGCATGGCAGCCTCCACGAAACGAGGACCATGGCAGACTTCCTGCACCTGAGCCATACGGGCCATGCGAAAGGGTGCCCAGCATTCCGACTGCTCCACCCCGGCTCGTTGAGGAGCGTTGTGCGCCGCCGTTCGCTTGAAGGCGAGGCGACGCGCATCCTGATAGGCAAAAGTGCCAGTATTCACCAACCACGGATGCCCCCCAACGAAGGCCTCAAAAGAGAGCATGTCGCAATGAGCGTGCCCGGCTGCAAATTCGGGACCCGGACGCCCAGCATCAAAGATAACTTTTACCTCAGTCTCCCCTATCGTACCTCGAAGAAAATAGTACCCTGCATCAGGGAGACAATCCTTTAGTCGAGGAGCTAAGCCGAATTGCTCGCGGGCACAAGCTAAAAGCGCGTCACGGCTTTTAGCCACATTATCGCCTGAATCGTTGAACAATGGGGTGCGGTCTGCATCATGTTCCAAGGAATAAAGACAGTCGCACATATCTTGCAATCTGCATAAGGTGGCAACGTCTCGCGCCCATTCGCCAGCCTGCAACGTACATGCTATGCGCATCAAGCACTCCAATATCACCTTGTGATACATGGGAGAGAGTTCGAAGTGCATGCCGTCGGGGAGAATCTGCTCAGCGATCTGCTCCTCCAGTACCGGCATCAGGTGCCGCAACGTGGCCTCATCCCTAAAATAGCAGCTAAGCAGCACGAGAGCCTTGAGATTCTCAAGATAGTGGTTGCCCAGGATGTCCTTCTCTAAATGATCTGCGAGAAACGCATACTGTTCGGCGAGCGACTGGTTCATGCGATCAATGAAGGCGCTGTCTTCTTCGAGCAAGACGCGCACTTCTCCATAAAAGGCAAGCCATTGGGTCACCCTCATGGAGATAACGTAGGAATCCCAACCAACACCCCCTGTCGACCGAGGATTCGCAACAATCCAAGCGTCAATAATGGACTTCGCCTTGATAAGGTATCGCTTATCACCTGATTTCAGAGCTGCGGCAGCCAGCGGCAGAAGATATTCGCAGTAATGCAAATTGAAACGCCAAAGCGGGGTCCCCAGTTTGCTATGCCACGAGGCATTCCAATCAACTGCCTCTCCGTGATGGAGCAGTTCTACTTGGTCATCCAGCAGAGCGTCCACATCATAGCGGCCCAAAAAGACCGGATCAAAATCCAAGAGAGGCAGAACAGGTACTGAAGCAATAGAGGCACGGGATACCTCGGGACGCACTCGATATCCTCGGACAAGCGGTGTCGAACCGCCAACTCGGCGCCATATCCTAAGAGCTATTTGGCTTAACCTCAAATGACGCATGGTGTTGAAGTAAAGCCAAAACCGCGAAGGCAACGTCATAGCTCGCAACCTAGGATATCGGCGATGCGCTGACTCGCCCGACCGTCTCCGTAGGGATTCGAGGAGCAGGCCATGGCCGCATAGGCCGCCTCGTCATCGAGCAACTCGGTAAATGCTTGATAGATATCATCCTCATCGGTTCCCACAAGACGCAACGTTCCAGCCGCAACTCCTTCGGGGCGCTCGGTCGTATCGCGCATGACAAGCACGGGCTTTCCCAAACTTGGCGCTTCTTCCTGGATTCCGCCCGAATCAGTTAAGATAAGGTAGCTTGCCGCCATGAAATTATGGAAGTCGAAGACTTCCAGTGGCTCCACCAAGCGCAAGCGATCAAAGCCGTCGAGCTCAGCATGAGCAGCCTCGCGTACTGCTGGATTCATATGAATGGGATAAATCGCCTTCACATCAGGATGTTCTTCCATCACGCGCCGAATGGCACGGAACATTTGATGCATGGGCTCACCAAGATTCTCTCGGCGATGAGCTGTGATGAGGATCATGCGGCCATCGCGCGCCCAGGTCAAATCGGAGTGGTCGTAACCGTCTACGATAGTTGTCTTCAGGGCATCGATACCCGTATTGCCCGTGACATAAATCCTCTCGGAAGGCTTGCCCTCGGACAAAAGATTAACCCGCGCCCGCTCGGTCGGGGCAAAATAGTACCGAGAAATTATGTCCACTGCCTGGCGATTGAATTCCTCGGGCCAAGGGGAGTACACATCCCCTGTGCGCAGGCCTGCCTCAACATGGCCAACGGGGATATGCAAATAGAATGCCGCCAAGGCGGCCGCGAACGACGTCGTCGTATCTCCGTGAACTAGGACGATATCGGGGGCAACGCTCTCGAGAACAGCTTTTATATCAAGTAAGACATGGCACGTAATGTCAAACAACGTTTGGTTCATGCTCATGATATCAAGGTCGCAGTCTGGCACAACGTCGAACGTGTCAAGCACCTGGTCGAGCATCCGGCGATGCTGCCCCGTGACGCAAACCACAACCTCGAACTGATCGGAGCGGCGCTTTAACTCATTGACGAGCGGGCACATTTTGATCGCCTCGGGACGCGTCCCGAACACGAGCATGATCTTCTTTTTCCCCACGAGTGTCACCAATCTACAACTTGTAAATGTTCGGCGCCGTTCCGCACGCATCGCGAGTGTCGAGCACGGCCACGCCCTCGAGCACAGACAGGTTGCTACGCAACTCCGAATGGCCAACCATAACGATGACCAACTCAACTCCCTGAAGGAACTCGTTCATAGAATGCACCTGATGCGGCACGATGTCTTCGGTGACCCATGGATCGTATATCTTGCAGAAGCCAGTGGCCAAATGCCGCTCCATAGACTCCAGCATCTGCAAAGTAGGAGACTCGCGCACGTCGTCGACGTTCTCCTTATAGGTGAGACCGTAGATGCCCACCCTGGAAAGGTCCTCGATCCCTCGCTCCTTCATGATTTCGCTCGCCCTAGATAGCACAAAGTCAGGCATGGAGTCATTGACCTCTCGCGCACAGCGGATCAGCTTTGCCGTCATCGGATAATCGCCTACCAGAAACCACGGATCGACGCTGATGCAATGACCGCCCACGCCAGGTCCGGGAGACAGAATATTCACGCGCGGATGCATATTGGCGATACGGATGATCTCATATACATCCATGCCATCTTGGCGGCAAATCTTTGCCAGTTCGTTCGCGTAGGCAATATTGATATCCCTGAACGTGTTTTCCACTACTTTGGTCATCTCAGCCGTGCGAATATCGGTCACGGCAATTTCTCCCTGGCAAAACGAGGAATAGAGCTCTTTGACACGCTCCCCTATTTGCGGGTCATCTGCGCCGATAGTCCGATTGTTGTGCAACAGCTCGTTTATCATATTGCCAGGAATAATGCGCTCGGGAGCATGGACAAGATGGACACCTTCGCCGACGACGAGTCCATGAGCTTCCACAACTGGGCGAACAAAATGGTCGATGGTGCCTGGGGACACTGTTGACTCGATAACGATCGTCGCGCCCTTGGGGGCTACGTCCATGACAGTTTGCACGGCAGTACTCACATAGCTGGCATCTATTTTTTTAGAATCCGCATCGTAGGGAGTGGGCACGCTGACGATGTACGTGTCGCAAACTTGATACTCCGTGGAGAACGTAATGCCAGCCTTTAAGGCTTGGCCGAAAAGTTCATCGAGGCCATCTTCTTTGAACGTGGTTCGGCCATCCTTTAGAGTTGCCACTAGCTCCTCGTTGTAATCAGTGCCAACAACCTCGACTCCGTGAGCTGCAAACATAAGCGCAGTCGGCAAACCGATGTAGCCAAGACCAATTACGTTAATCATTTATCTTTCGACCTTTCTGACCTAGAGGCATTATCCAATATGGCAAGTACGCGATCCGCCAAAACGGTACGCGAGTACTCTTTTCTTATAAGATCATGGGCATTTCTTCCCATAACTTTAGCCCTTTGTCTCCAATCTTCCTGATTAAAAAAGGACGCGAGTTTTTTTTCATTATCCCTTTCGTCGCCGCATAAAACAAGACCCGCCTCATGATCTCGGATAATCTTGGCAGCTTCGCCATCAGGCCCGAGGAAAATGACAGGAACGCCACGGGCGAAAGACTGGAAGATCTTCGAAGGCACAGTAGCTCCAAAAGAGTCGGAGCGCTTAAGGCTCACAAATGTAAAATCACAGTTGGCGTAGAACCTCTCGAGCTCTTCTTGGGGCAAGCCATGCAAAAGGTTGACGGACGGGTATTCCGCCTCTACGAGATCTTCAATTTCGCGCCGAGCCGCCCCCTCTCCTATTAGCGTGTACTTTACGGCAGAGCCTGTAATAGCACCAATCAATTCGGAGATCTCAAGGGTCTCCGGTACGTTTTGGGAAATACCCATAGTCCCAAAATATCCAAATGTAATTTCCGCTTCGCTCGATGTCTTTTTCAGGGAATGAACACTAGCGCCATTGGGTATAACAGAGACAGAGGCTGGACGAATGCCGCACTCGATCAGCCTTTTTCTAAACCCCTCCGTCAACACAATAACCGAATCCGCCTTGCGGGCAAGTCGCAATTCGAGAGATCTCATAAGCCGGACTTTCCAGCTGTTTCTTTTTGACCCAGTTGCAACCATTTGATCAAATGTAAGATCACGGAACTCCACTACAAAAGGAATATGATGAAGGATCGCATGAAAAAGGCCGATATAAGCAGCAAATACCGTGCCCGAGGAAGCGAGCACGATGTCGTAATCCTTGCCGATTTTTTCTCTCTGCACCAAGGCATTTAGACAGCCGAAAAAGAAGAAGCTGCCGCCATTCACAATCCGTTTCAAAAAACTGGTATTAGGCCGTACCGCCAATTTGCTGCGGAGCACCCGAACATTCCCGTCCTCAAACTCTCCTAGAAGTTGAGGAGTATAGCCATCAAAAAGTCGGCCAGTTGGATAGTTAGGCCACCCTGTCAGCACAGTAACTTCGTTGCCTGCGCACGCCCATCGTGCGGCATGCTCTTTCGCTCGGAAGGCTCCGGCAATACTCTCAGGAGGGTAGAACTGCGTGACATACAGAATTTTCATTGCGAATCATCACCTTGCCGAGTGAACTACGTCAAGATATCGCACCTTGCCCTCTTTCATCATTGAAGAACAATCCCAGTAACCTTAGCTTGAGCCAAATCAAGTTCCTTAATTAACGAGCTGAGTTGACTATGCGTATCCTTCCACTGCCGAATGCAAACTATTGTCGCGTCGGCCTCATGGGCAGCCCAAAGCGCCGCCGCATCGGTTCCCAACGAAGGACAGGAGAGCAGGGTCATTTCTTTCTCTCTCACTGGAATATTCGCAAGATCGGCACGCGACTCAATTTGCTCAATAGCCACAGCGGCACCAGATCGTCTTATTGCTTCACCCAGCCGATCGCACAGTGAGGGGACGTCGGCCATGCAGGCACCCAAGACACACAGCACTCCCGGCCGCTCCCCTGCAGCAAACTGCACGTTCGCCCACAAAAGGTCATCGCCAGTGTCGCGACTCGCCCCCAAAAGAGGATAGGGGAAGGAATCTTCCACATCGCGTTTTCCTCTGATGGGCCTCTTCACAAAGTCGAGAATTGCCACAACGCACACACCGAGAAACAAACCGGCTAAACCAGCAGCTAAGCCGAGTTTGAGGGCGCTCGGCCCTACGGCTACTGCCTCACTAGCCTCTTGAACATTAAAATTGCAGAATGCGTAGTTGCGACTCGTCATCAAGCGAGTAATGATATCGAGCTGCTTGCCGCCCAATTCCTCAACAAGGCCGCCATTTTGTTCATAATTGCTCAATTTTTGCTCGGTGTCTTCCTGAAGAGCATCATAGATGGCCTTAGATTCTTCGGCAACTTGCTGCGCGGCCGTATTGGCTGCGGCAACGCTCGCTTCCGGATCCTGCGATACAGCGCTGAAGACAAAGCGAGTGCTTCCTGCGCCACTCGCCTTCCCCGTGATCGACACTCCATTTTGTCCCACTGCAGTCTCGACGCGAGGAGCTAGAGAACCGACAGTCGCCATAAGCTCAGAACTGGGAACAGTGCCCGACGGGTCAACGACAGATATCCCCGATGTCGCCTCATACTTGGTTGGTACAAGCACGAAATACACCAGCGGGAGAGCGAGCGCGCAAACCACTGCTGAAATTAGAAGGATCCGCCAATAATGCTTAAGTAAACTCATCAGATCGAGAAATGACATCTGACCTCCTCAGGCTTTTGTTGCTATCACCAGCGGCGTTAAAAGTATAGGCGCTTTTGACGCCGTTCATATTATCAAGTGAAACCAGATGCGCCACTCCAACCCGCCCGATTCGTCATCAACGGCACAAGAGCAGCGGTGCCGGACTCGACACAACGGCCGGGTACCGCCACGTAGCGTCCGAACCGCGTAAGCGGAGAATCTTCCTATGCGCCATTGCAGATGCCCAATTAAACTAAACCTCGATAGCGATGTTTAGTTCGCGTGGACGAAACTTCCCGCCATGAAGTCCTGTGAGAGCGTCGTTTTGCCAACGTCAAACTGTTTGAAAGCCGCTACACAGCCCCTTCGTCAGCTGAAGACGCAGAACTACATCTTCCGCAGTCGGAACAGATACGTTAAGACCCATCTGGCCATCACGCTAGAGTTGCCGCGCATCAAGTTCGTCTTGGAGCTGCAAAAAGCTCAAAGATACAGTCACTCAGCGACTGTATACCCAAGCATAAGTGAGACCGAACTAGCGGTATTGAGCGAGTGCTAGCGAACGAAAGGCTAGCAGCGGCTGGGATGAATAGGACAATCCGCTATAGTTATTTAACGAAGTTTGCGACAACGGCAAAAGAGTCGAGGGCCTTTGATACCATGCACTGCAAGTATGACCTCTATGGGGACATTCCAAAGGAACCAGTGGAGAATTTCGAGACCGAGGGAGGGGCTCCCCATCGAAGCAATGCCGCCCCGTCACCTTCGCGTAGCTGCATTATAATTGGATTTTGCTTAATATATGCATGCTGTAAAGACTATTTTTTTTAGGAGGATTCAAGTGAATCAGAATTAATACTTACGATAATGAGCCGAGGGGGGAACAATGAAAAACGTTTTACTTCAGTTCTTTGTGGGAGTTATAGTTTCTTTTGTTGCTGCCGCATTGAGTGGGTTCTTTTTTCATAGTTTTTTTAATGCAGTAGTTTTTTTCGTCCTGATGATTGCAATTGTAACTATTGTGAGTATTTTTACGTGGCATCGTTATCCTGTAGATATTCCCTACAAAACAAAAGTGCGGAAGATTCAGTTGATCTTTCAGGAAAATGGGAATTGCATCTGCACAAACGAATCTTGCGATGTGCTGATTCGCAATAACGTTCCCTTAATAGAGAAGAAGTATTTGTGGACAGGAAACGGAACGGAGGAGGCCCCCTTCTTAGAGAAAGGAGACGAGGTTCAGCTTTTTGTTCCAGATCCGACTCAAATCATAGGCGAGGCATCGGTGTATTGCCTATACATCAATGGGAAAAAACTTCTGGATCAGAGATAAACTATACAGTAAAACAGGTTTTACACGATCCACAACTTACTATGGCCCCTATAAATGTTTTTACAACAACAAATCAGATAGATGAGATATTCCTTACAAGCACCTTTTGCAATGGTAGACGACCTGACCCCACAAGTATCTATGCTTTGGAGGAAAAGTGCAATGGATTCCGGGCAAACTCACCTTATAAGGAAGTACGAAGGCTCGAATTGACTCATTTGGAAGATACTGATTCGTGGGTATTGCACCTAAAACCAGCTCGATTAAACCATAGATACTCAATAAAGTGGAAATGGGAGAAATCGAATGTCAGGGATCGGGACTCTAGTATTCCCGATTTATCGTAGGAAAGTTCTAAAACCCCATTGATCTCCCAGCCATACATACCTGTGCATCTAAGTGTGCAGATATACCTGATTGAGTTCCCAGAGTACAAGAAAGGGTTCGTCTGGCTCCATTATTCGCAGTCCGCATCCCATTACATACGAACTGCGAATCAATCCAAGGGGGTTGAATTGCGAAGCCAGCCGAACACCCGATGAGGCTTAGGCGTTTTCCCAGCTCGCCGGACGGCCCCGCGAGGGGCCGTCCTCCTTTTCCGGGGAGAGAGAGGGGGCGAGGAGCCCTGGGGCCCGCCGTCCGGCTGGGTTT
>OLSM01000259.1_pt1 | contig 54869 bp, 54 predicted proteins | sample 1672721 | NCBI WGS metagenome assembly OLSM01 (sample SAMEA3136717, study PRJEB25190) | human gut metagenome
TTTTTTTTTCAAGCAGAAGACGGCATACGAGATGACGCAGCGAGGCTTGCAAAAAGTAAAGCAAAGAAAGGGAGCCTGCTTTGGATCAGCGGAGAATTGGAACTGGAAGAGTTCCAGCATCGTGACAAAACCAAAGATAAACGGCTCAAAGTCAAGCTTGACAGCTGGAGATTCATCCATACCAAAAAACCGCATGACGGCCCCAAGGATGACTCCAACACACAGGCAGACGGCACTCCTGACACTTCCGATACGGTACTGACCGCAGAGGAGCTGGACGGGGACAGAGAAACCTTGCCGGAATAACCACCGGCGCCATAGAGAGGGACCACAGGTGTTCTTTCAGAAGGATGAAAGACGCTTGTGGTCCCTCTTTTTTTTGTTTTCACAAAGAAAGGATGAGACACGATGAATCACAGTCAAAGAATGAAAAACAGCGCGGTCGGTCTTTTGGTCGTGGTGCTGGCGATCCTGGCATTTGTACGCGGAGACATCCAGATCTGGCTCCTTGCGGGCGCTTTTGTGGTCTGGGCGCTGTGGGTATTCGTTCCCATGGCGGTATTCGCCTATAAACGCAAACAGCTTCGTCAAACCAGACGCAAAAAGGCCGAGCAGGTAGTTCCCAAGAGAGAGGTTTACGACTATGAGGCAGAGCAGGCAGAGGGCGTCCTGCTTCACCATGTCAGCCACCGCATCACTGCATATCTGCGGTCGGCTTATCCCGGCATGACTTGGGATTGGTGTGAGAAGGACCCTGAACGCATCATCCGCAGCGGCGGTTCAGCCCGCATCCAGTTGTATGGCGTACCCGATTTTAACTATGCCACTGTAATATTTGATACAAAGGCAAATATCAACTGTGACATGATGCGGATTGTCCCTCTGGTGGAAGTGCAGCCGGGTGCCGGCCCCAAACCTGCGGTTGAAAAAAAGCAGGAGGTTCCCGACCCCCAGGTTTGGTATGAGATGAAGGGCCGTGCGGTATTTGAAAACCTGATTGCAGATCTCAATTCCAGAGGCTACAACAGCCTGACTATCAAGGAAAATGGCGACATCTGCATTCAGCAGGCAGACAATGAAGTGGTGAAGCAATCGCTGAAGAACTTCCCCTGCCGTGGCAGCTGGCAGCAGCTTGTCAAGGTCTTTGAGCGGGAAAGCATTGCAGCAACTGTGACAGAGGAAGGGGTCGTCCTGTCCTGGTAATGGGGACGACGCGAATCACAAAGGAGGAGTGATATGATTGAAAGCCGGGTTGACCCGCGAGGAATGGGCAGCCGAGGTCGCTCGCCAGAATACGGAAAAGGCCGATTATATGATGCGGGCTTCCCGTCTGGTAGTCGAAGCCTTTGGCGCCCAGTATTTCCTCCATCTGATGAATCATAATGGTACCGACCAGGTGGAGCCGCTGGAGATTGGCGCCGTTGCCCATCGCCAGCTTGGGACCTATTTAGGAATCCCTGCCAAATACTACAACCGGATGATGGCCGAAGCGCCTGCACTGCTGGTCCATAATCTGAATTACTGGCTTTCTGAGGACAATGCGGAGCGTATGATCCGTACCTTGGACGGAACAGCCCGGGCATTTTTGAGCAACCGATACCGGCGCATCGACAACTATGAGATCGCGTCGGCAGTCCTGCCCATTATCGGAGAGGCTGAACAGGCACGCTTTGAAAGCTGCCACCTCACCAGCACCCATATGTATATCAAGGTTGTTGATCCCACACTACAGGCGGAGATCGCGCCGGGGAATGTGGTGCAGGCTGGAGTTGCAATCGTCAACAGCGAAGTCGGGGTGAGTTCGTTGAGTGTTCGTCCGCTTCTGTACTGGCCGGAAGACGGAACCGGCATTATTGTCAACAGCACCGGGATGCGGCGTACCCATGTGGGCCGTACCATCGTTACCGCCGGCGAGCTGCTGGCGGACAACACGCTGTCTTCCCGGGACCGCAGCTTTCTGTTGATCGTACAGGACAATGTGCGAAGTGCTATGGACGAAACGCAGTTCCAGGGACTCGTTACAGCGATACGGGAGGCAAGGGACGCCCATATCCGGGAAGCGAATGTATCCGGGGTTGTCAAGCAGACGGCCCGTGAATTTGGAATTACCGAAGATGAAAGCGGCGCCGTGCTTCTGCAACTGTCGGCCAGCAATGACATGACCCGTTATGGGCTTGCCAATGCTGTTGCCCGGCAGAGTCAAGAAGTAGAGAGCTATGACCGGGCCAGCGATCTGGAGGCCATCAGCTATGATGTTATGACAATGGATGCGGCGCAATGGAACCGTATCAATCAGGCAGTTTAAACTGCTGGTTGAAAATAAACTATTAGGAGGATTTGATTATGGCTTACACCAACAATGAAACTTTGATGGAGCAGAATGTTTTTCAGCTCCCCATGCTGACTGCGAATGACGCTGAGTTTTCCAAGGACGATCTGGCGGAGGACCGCGATGGTATGCAGCTCTCTCTTCCGCGGGTAAAGATCCCCTCCGGCGGGGCCTTGCAGTTTGAGCTGCCCGGCTCTGACCCGGAAAATCCCGACTATGCGAAGACCTTGGAGGGAGTGATCCTGTTCCAGCACGCTGCCTGTGCCTATTGGCAGGAAGGCAGCGAATACGATGACAATGCCACGCCCCTCTGTTCCTCGGTGGACGGCAAGGTAGGGATCGGAACCCCCGGGGGAACCTGTGCGAGCTGTGAGTTCAACCAGTTCCGCAGCGCCTCCGACGGAAAAGCCAAAGCCTGTAAAAATATGCGCCATCTCTATCTGCTGCGCAGCGGGGATTATATTCCCCTGCAGGTCGTGTTGCCCCCCACCAGCCTCAGACCGTACCAAGACTTCTATAATCTGGCCTTTGCGCTTCGCAACCGGGCCATCTACGGAAGTGTTGTGCAGATCGGGCTCAAGCGGGCGGATAACGGCACCAATATTTACAGCGTCGCCACCTTCAAGAAGCTGTACGACTTCACCGGCGAACAGCTGGCTCAGATTACTGAGGTCGCCACACAGTTCCGTGAGCAGATCAAAATGATGCTCCAGCAGCGTGCGGCTGATGCCGAAAACCGCAGCGAGGATGGCGATTTGGAAGCCAGCGGCTACAAAGTCGTAGAGGGCGGAGAGGATGCGTTCTGCATCACATCTGATGCTCTGGACGGCGACCGGGATGAACTTCCCCTGTAACAGAGAGTTTGTTGCTGCGGCGTCGCAGTAACTCAAGTCAACGAAGAGATACCATCGGTCTGGGCCGGTGGTATCTCTTTCGCTTTTTTAGGAGGAATTTCCATGAATGATATACCACTTACAAAGGAACAACGGGAGTTTGCAGCCGAGCATCATAACCTTATCTATGCGTTCCTCAACTCCAAACGGCTTCCCGAAGAAGAGTACTATGATATCGTGGTATTCGGATATCTGAAAGCGGTTAAAGACTATTTAAGCTGTCCAGATCTTCAGAAGTATTCATTTACAACTCTGGCTTGGAGAAAAATGAATTGTTTGGTTCTCAATCACTATACCAGTCTAAACCGTCAAATGCGCAAAGGTCACACCGTTTCGCTGGATGCCATCATTTACGGCGAAGAAACGCTTTATCTGGAGGAGGTACTGCCCGGCCCCGACCGAATGATGCAGGAACTTGAGGTGCAGCTCATGCTTCATGATCTGGCCACCAAGGTGACTCGCCAGCAGATGGAGGTCGTGCGCCAGCGCAATGCGGGCTACTGTCTGCGTGAAATTGCCAAGGGGCAACATACCACGGTCAAGCACATCCAGGAACTTTTGCGCGAGGCCGGCGCCGCACTTCTGGCGCTGGGCTATGGCGTGAACTGAACAAAAGAACCCATTTCAATCGAACGGAAGTTTGAGTGATGAATCAATCCAAGAAAACAACGGTTTTACAGGGTAAAATGTTGGCTCCACCGGAGGTGGGCAGCTGCGCTTTTATCTCCGCCCAAGGGCAGATGATTCGCACATCCCGGGTGGTGGAGATCCATGAGAGCAACCGTCATAAGGTCTGCTTTGAAACGATGAATACCAACTACTGTGTGCTTTTGTCGCCGGCCCCGGCACTTATGAAGGGGCTGGTCCGTCTGTGTGCCTGACGGTCACCGACAATGCACAAACTGTAGGACACCGCATATCTCCTCTGGGAGCTGGTGCGGAACAGTAAAAAACAGGGCTGTAGATAGATCTTCTGCAGCCCTGTTTTTTGGAAAGGCAGGGTTTTGTAAATGAAAGATAAATGTTTTGAGATCCGTCCGGTAAGCAACCGCGAACACATCCAGTTCCGCTGTACCCGCTGCGGGGATTGCTGCCGCCATATCAAAGAAGATGTCATGCTGGAGAGTTTTGACGCCTACCGGCTGGCAAAGCATTTGCGCCAGACAGGCTCCTATGTGCAGAATATCGAAGATGCACTGATAAAGTATGCGCAGCCAATCCCTCTAACTGACAGCGGATTTCCCATTTATGTGCTGAAGGTCTGGGGTGAAGATGATGCCTGTATTTTTTTGAAGGATAACTGCTGCTCTGTGTATTCCGCACGCCCCAGAACCTGCCGGCTTTACCCACTGACAATGGAACCGGCGGCGGGTGGGCAGTTTCACTATTTCATCTGCCAGGACAAGCCGCATCACTTTGTGGGTGGCTCCATACGCCCCAGAGACTGGCTCAGAGAGCATCTGAAAAGAGCGGATTATGAGTTTCTTGCAGAAGAGTTCGCACGGATCCCTGAGCTTGGTAAGGCCATGCGGCAGATCAAGGAAGACAACATCGCAAGGGCGATTGTGGCGGCGCTGTTCCGCCGGTACTACAACTATGACCTGGACGCCCCTTTCCTGCCCCAGTTTTGCAGGAATATGGACGCCTTATTACAGGAATTGACGGCGCTGGCTGCGCAGGTCTGACAAGGAGGGAAACTGATATGGGAGACAATCATTTTGAATTTTTGGAAGAAGTTTGCGCCAACACACCGGATGGCAGGCACTACCTGCTGATTCAAGCAAAGGATATGCAAAACGGAGAAATCGTCTGGGCAGCTGGAGATGATCATGTTTGTGCAGTTACTCATGCAGATTTTATTCGCAACCAGCAGATCGACTACAAATCGGTGCTGATAAAGGAGTTTCCGTACAGAGAAAACACGCCGGCTACCGTTGGACATTGGAAACCCCTGATCCTTGAATTGGTTCGGCTCATGCTCGCAAAGTATATGGAGTATGACGGGCTGGTCCATGTGTATCCTCAATGGCTTCCGGCGGATCTGATGATGCCCGACGCTGTTCGGGATGTGCTGGATGCGGGATATGCAGACCACATCATCCTGCATGATAACAATATCATGGAAATTGTGCCCCGCCCCAGACCGGCGGGCAGCGCTCCGCATTCTGTGTGACAGGAGGTTATCGAATGAGTTTTTTCCGTCAAAGAAGCCATGAGGAATACGAAGAAATCTATGCGCTCGCCAAATTCATTGGCGACTACAATATGCAAAAAGGCAGTATTGACGAGCGTTATCTTCCCTATGTGATGGAAGTGGCGGGCGCAATCTATGACGAGGGCTATCGAAAAGTGGTCCCTGCTAAGAAGGAGGATGACAGAGGATGAATTTACTGACAAAGCTGGACGCTGTGGAAATCAAGGCGGATAACCGCATCTCGGAATCGGACCGGGCATTTTGTCAAATGAGGCAAGAGGCCTACGATGAAGCCCGCAAGATACTGGTCGAGTTGCGGCAGCAGTGGAAAGGCACGCTCCGCCAACAGGAAGAAAAATATGGGAAAGAGCATTATGTTGCACTGGAGGGTTTTTCGACTTTCACCATACAGCAAAAAATCAGCAATCTGCCCAGCCTGTTCATCTCCGATCTCGTAGGTTACTTTAACAACACCTATCATGTATCGGTATCTTCCGGAGATATCAAGGATGTGCTGATCCCCAAAGAACCCCGTGTGCGGGGCTGGGAGGACAACAGGAGTGCCTTGTCTGCATACCAGGCAGAGATGCGCAGTTTTTCGCTGCGCTATGAAACGGTTTTGGACCAGATCTTCATTCAGCTCGGCGGCCGCACCTTTATGGAGCGTGCGCTGGATGAGATCAAGGAAAACTGTCATAAAGCTGCGTGGAACATCTATCGTAAAACACAGGATTTTGAGATCAAAGGCGACACCATCCGCTTTACGAGCTACGCATGTAAATTCAGCGACTGGCTCAGTTCACCTGAATGGGAGCTGGCGGAGGGCATGAAAGATATCCTGCGCGGCATAGCACATTTTGAAACCGGTGTCTTTGGCCGCTATCCCCGCGCTTTCTCTGAATTACTGGGTTGGAGCAGGGTCCGGTACTCGCAGATAGACTTCGACTGCAAGAAGGTAAAGCGGCTCAAAATGTTCAAAAACAACCGAGTCGATGTAAAATTTGCCGGGAAATCTCTGGCAAACCAGTTCGCAGAAGAGTATTTGGGCCAACTGCTTTAAGGGGGTGCTGATATGAAGTACATCCCTGTGCAGGAAACCATCCCTCAAAGCAAGCGGCAGGAGTTCAATGAAAAGATAGTGTATCTGATCGACAGCGACACCGCTGTGGGTGCCGGCATCACCAAGGAGGACATCTACAACGCCTACACCGGTGACGGGGGGCTGCATGGTCTGGAGCGCAGCATGTTTGACAGTTACGCAAAATACAGCGAGGCGAAAAAAGAGGTGGAGAACGGACAGTTCTTCACCCCGCCTTATCTCTGCAAATTTATCACAGACTGTTTGCAGGTGGACAAAGAGGATGTGGTGGCAGATTTGACCTTTGGAATGGGCAGCTTTTTTAATTTCATGCCCTCCGAAGCGAATCTGTATGGGTGTGAGATCGACACCAAGGCTTATAAGGTGGCTCATTACCTGTACCCCGCCGCAAATCTGGAAAACAAGGACATCCGGCTCTACCAGCCGCCCATGCGGTTTGACATCGTTGTGGGCAATCCGCCATTCAATCTGCGGTGGTGGATCGAAGATAAGAAAGAAATGCCGTCCCAGCTCTACTACTGCCAGAAAGCAGCCGAGCTGCTCAAGCCTCTGGGCATTTTGGCACTCATCGTACCCATGTCCTTTTTGGCAGACGATTTTACTGACAGCGGCGCCATTGCCGAGATGGAGCGGCAGTTCAGCTTTTTAGGGCAACTCGCCTTGCCGGAAGACGCTTTTTCCGAAATAGGTGTGGCCGCATTCCCAATCAAATTGCAGTTTTGGCAAAAGATTGCGGAAATAAAAGGCTGGACTCCTAACCGGTACTACGCAGAAGTGACGCCGGTACAGCCCTCAGACTGCTATAATGAACAGTTTGCCAAACAGATCTATGTGAACATGCTGTTGGAGGCGAGGGGCCTTTTGCAAGGCAACCGATCCCGCATCCTGCTGGAGCTTGCCAAAGGCCGCAATATTTCAGAGGACTTCCAGTTCCAAGCGCAGAAGCTGCTGTACCAGATCAAATGCCATCCCCGGCTGCAAGAGAAATACGCTCGATGCTGTGAGCATCTGCACCAGCTTTATACCCAGCAGAAACCCGACAGCATGGAATACGAGGAGTGGTGCCGGGTACGGTTGACAGAGGCGAAGGTGCTCTCCTATTTGAAAAAGGTGGTGTCCAATCAGCATCCCCGGCCAGTCAGAGATGAAATCAAGTTGGTAAAGCGCGACTATGATTTTGTTTATAAAGGATACAGTCCTCTGGTTCGGCGTCAGATGAGTAAGGCGATGAAGACTCCTATCCCTACCTATGCAGCCGCCTCCACAGACGGCTTGGCAGCCTTTCCCGGCTATGAACGGTTGATGCGGCGCAAGCAGCTGGAATATATCATCCAGAATCAACAGTTTTCCGATATGGCGGAAGATGCGGGCATTGCAGCATGGCTGGCCGATTTTCGGTTATGGGATGACGAGAACGAGGAGGAAATCCGGCCCAACGAGATTCAGCGACATGACCTCAACCTCACCATCCAGAAACGCTATACCCTGCTTCAGTGGGAGCAGGGTACCGGGAAAACGCTGGCCGGCATTGCTGTCGGTCTCTATCGGATGCAGCGGCGGGAGGTCTATCACACCTGGGTGGTCTCCACGGCCATCTCGATCCGCAACAACTGGGATCTGGTGCTGCCAAACTATGGGCTGTCCTATGTGCTGGTGGAGCGGCTGAGTGATTTGGAACGCATCCAGCCCGGCGACTTTGTGCTGATTACACTCAATAAGCTGGGCGAATACCGTCGGCAGATCAAACGGTGGGTGCGGATGCACAATCGAAAAGTGCAACTGGTCTTTGATGAAAGCGATGAGATGAGCAACCCGGCCAGCATCCGCACTAAGGCGGTACTCGCCTGTTTTCGCCGGTGCCGGTATAAGCTGTTGGAGACGGGAACCAGTACAAGGAACAACATTGTGGAGTTTGCGCCCCAAGCGGAGCTGCTCTACAACAACTCGGTCAATATGCTGTCCTGGTGCAAAACACTTTACCGGCGTGACAGGAAAACAGGGGATCTCAGTGAAGAGTACAACCCCTTTTACGGAACCCCCATTCCAGCCTACCGCAACGGTTACAATCTGTTCTCCGCCTCACATTTGCCGGAAAAGATTACTGTTTTCGGTGTGGGCCAGCGGACACAGGACATCTATAACGCAGATGAATTGGACGAATTTTTAGGCAAAACCGTTATCACAAGGACCTTTGAAGAGGTTACAGGGAAAGAAATCAGGCGGATCCATCAAGTTCCCGTCCAGTTCTCTGATCCGGAGCGGGCCGTCTATCAACAGGCAATCGATGAGTTTTATAAGCTGCGCTGGAACTATTTCTCCACCACCAACAACTACCGAAAAGACGCTATGATGCGCCTCATCCAGCAGATTGTCTTGCTGCTGCGCATCAGCGCGGCGCCGAACACGATGGATGAGTACACCGGCGGTCTGCCGGTCAAGCTGCAAAAGGTTGTGGATATGATAAACCAGTGGCCGGATGAGATTGTAGCAGTCGGTGTGCGCCACAAGATTGTGGTGGACGCCTATGCGCAGGCCATTCAGGAACACTGCCCTGACCGGCCCATCTTCATTGTCACCGGCACAACAATGAGCCTTGCCAAGCGGCGTAAGCTGCGGCATACACTGCGGGAAAGCGGAAACGGCATTTTGATCTGCACCCAGCAGAGCCTGCCGTCCAGCGTGAACTTCGAGTATGTGAACAAAATCATCATCCCGGAGCTACATTACAACAATTCCAGAATGAGCCAGTTCTATATGCGGTTTATCCGCTATACTTCAACGGAATGGAAGGACATCTACTTTGTTACCTATGCCGGCAGCATCGAATCCAACCAGATGCAGATGGTGCTGGCGAAGGAGAAAATCAACCTCTTTATGAAAGGGCAGGATGTGGATCTCGACGAAATCTATGAGAAGTTTGGCGTGGACTACGATCTGCTGGCCTTGCTCATGTATCAGGAGGAAGATGAAGAAGGTCATTTCAAAATCCGCTGGGGCGAACAAAAAATAAGTTAAAGGAGGTCAGGAGCAAATGAAATTGAGTGATTTAACTGCCCCTTACACAAAATGTAGGGTTATCACCTATGGACGGGATCATAACACCGCTGTTGAAAAGCGTGTCGAGCTTCAGCAAATCAGCGGCTATCTTTACCGAGGTGAATCTAAAAAGGATTCAGCGAGCCAGCCTTATTGCCGCTTTTATCTCTATTACAGAGATTTGGGAATCGGCATGGATATTGGCCGTACCTGCTACCCGGATGAACATACCGTTGAAGAAGTGACAGCTGCCCTGCCGCCGAAGTATTTGAATGGGCCTCAAGCCTTTATTGATAGTCTTGATGCGGCAGTCACCAATGAACAGAGGATTTTTAATGCAGAAATCGCACTGGCTCGCTATCTTGTGCCGGAGAAAGCAGATACTTATGCCGAAGCCCGTCAGCGGTATCTGGATAAGGATGCTGCGGAACACGCAGCCAAGGTATCCAGACGGCAAGCTGAAGACGCAGCCTACTGTGCAGAGCGAAATGCCGAGGCGCAGCAACAGCTTGATGCAGCAATCAACACAATACGCACCGGCGGGGAACTCAAGAATGAGGCCATCTCTATTTACCGCGGGCGCTATGATTGCCGCAGTTACAGCATCATCAACCATTTGGCTCGTCAGTTCGGTGTGCAGATCCCGTTAAAAGTACAGGGTTGGATCAATAAAAGGCTGATTCATGTAGTCGTTCGGAATGGAGCTGTGGCAAGTGTCTGCTACTCCGGCAGCCCCTCCCGCACCTTCCATGCGCGGATGAATGAGTTGATTGCCTCTGTTTTGAAACAGCAACAGGACGAAGAAACAAGATGACTTTGGTGTTCGGCCCACATCGGCAGAGCCTTTAGCCGGCGGTGCGGATCTTCAATAGGATGCACAATAAGGTCAAACACCGTGATTTTATCATTGGGAAAGGATTTCAAATGGACTACAAAAAAGATAAGAGCTCCCGCTTGAAGGGCGCATATCCTCCGGGGACAAGAATTGAATTGATACATATGCCCGATTGTTCGCACCCCGTCCCGGATGGAACGACAGGAACCGTTGAATATGTTGACGGCCATTCCTGGATCCACATGACATGGGATAATGGACGAACGGCACCCATTGATCCGGAAATAGATACCTTTCAGGGGATCCGTGCTACTCCACCTGCCAGCAGCGGCACACTGCCGCAAGCTCTGGTGGTTAAAGAACAGGAGGATGAACATGAGTTATCAGTCATGGCATAATTATGGCTATGGCATCTGTGCAGATGACATCGGCCATGTCCCAGTCGAACGGCTCCAGGCACTGATTCGCTTGGTGCCCGAACTGGAAAAACAGATCAACAGCTGGCTTCAAGAATGTGAAATCACAAAGCCGGAAGTTGGCGACTATTTTGAGTATGACAACGAGTACCACGGCGGTTTCGCCACCATTTTGCAATGGGTTATCAAAGAAGCGGAAGGCATCGAACTTCTTTACTGTGATGACCTGAATGGGAAAGACTATCTGATCTACCCGCCGCAATACCCATGGCAAATTACCGACGCCGACAGAGAGATGACCGAGGAGCGGCTGCGCACAATTTACGCGAAGTATGTCTCCATACTGACCGACCGGGCCGTCGCTGTGGATTATCAATCTGTAGAGAATGGCGGATAAAAGAAATGGGCTCTCGAAACGGAGCCGCTTGTGAAAGAAGGCTGGTAGAATGCGGTTGCACTCTATCGGCCTTCTCTTTTACAGACCATAGAAAGGATGAACAGCTTGAGAAAAGAAATCAAAACGCTCCAAGACATCGACGCAGCATCCTTCACTTTTGAAAACCTCAGATGGAAATACGGCGTGTTCCGCCCCATGAGCAGCGGCGCAGGCCGCAACAAAAAACACTGGGGCTGGTGCGGTGTTGTAACAGCACTGGGGGAAGTTGAAGAAAAGGTCTGGTATCAGCTGGCGGAACAGCTGATTAAAAATGCAGGTGAACAGCAGCTTTTGGCTCATCTCATAGAGTGGGAGTCGGAGTGTGGCTATACGAAAAGCTCTTCTGATGAGGTGCGAAAAGAGGCCATACACCTTCATGTGTCCCGGATATTCGATGATCCAGAGTGGATTCACTATCTTCCATTCAACAAGAGATACCGGCCAGAAATCTGGGAAGCGGCCCATATCGTCTATGTGCGGAACGAGTGCTGTCAAAAGGTTAGCGCCGTCACACAGGAACAGATTGACCGCAGCAGCTACAGTATCATTTACTGCCCCCACTGCGGCAGATGGAGCCGCTTTACCATTTTGGGGCGCCGCGTGAAACCAGAGGGTCCAAATCCCTGCTTGGACTGTGACTGCTACGACCCCGACATGGGCTGTACTATGCCGGGCATCGACAAAAGCTATGCCTGCCCCTTGGAAGCCCCGAATGGTGGGCAAAGGAGGGCTTCGGATGCGTAGGTATCTGAAGCCGCGGGACAACGGCTATTTGATGGAGGCGGCAGCCTGCTCCAAGCTGCTCAAGGAACTGCGGCGCATTGAAGCCAAATTCGTTCGAGCCGTCGAAAAAGAAACAGCCATCCGGCAGTCGGAGTTTGAGACAGTTATGCGATATAGTAGCGAACAGGAAATCTTAGATGACTATGGCTGGGGTTTTCTCACAGAGGCCCAATACGACCGCTATCGGGAACTGTATGAGAAAGGCAGAGCAGCATTGGAAGACCTGCCGCCTACGCAAAATAAGCTGACGCTGCAGCTGGTGCGCCGTATTATCGCAGATCTTGATGCAGAGCGCCGGGAGTGGGAGTTTTCCGCCCTATCACCAGAAGACCAGCGTGCGGAGTTGGACCGGGCGCAGCGCGCCCAGAATGAGTGGAAAGAGAAAATTGCGGAACTCAAACGCCAGCTTGACTGGGACGATCCGCAGGAACAGAAAGAAGGTGTGAAATGAACATCGGAAATTGGCGCATTGCTTTTACGATTACTTTCAAGGGTATCGAAATTGATTTTATGGAGCTGCCGGACGATGCCCGCCTTCAAATTTTGAAAAGTTTGATTGCCGGTGAAACAGAAGGAGTCCTGTATGAAGAAACCGGCCATGAGCGAGCGGCTTCTTAATGAGGGGGATGAATGCAGAGATGAGAAACGAATATCTCGATAGAAATGGCCGCACGATCCAGCGCATGGACATTTTAATGAATGAGCTGGGCGAACTTATGCTGGTTGTGGATAATGGCGATGATTTGGGTATCAACGCATCCCGGCCCAGTTACATAGAGAGGACGAGCTGCAAAGAGGTCTACCCGCTCTCCAATTTCGGCGGGCAGGCTCTGATGGATATGAAGTACCATCTGCGGGAGTGGGAGGTCGTCGGCGTTGGCGGCAAGTTAAACTGCCATAAATGCGGCTCTTGGCTAGCCGTACCGCACGAGGCCTATCCAATCTTGGTCTGTTCCAGCGATTATGTGGGCAGCACCCTCTGCCGCTGCTGTGTCGAGGAAGAAAATGCCCAAAAACTGATGGATGGCATTTGAGCGTCTACAAAGGGCAGAAAAAGCGCCGGGACTCCGGCGCTTTTTCATTTCACCATCTCATCGGCTGCCGCAAGGCATCACGGCTTACTGCTCTGCTGCAAGGTAGACCGTCGATAAAGTATCAATGATCTGCTGCTGGGTTACTCCAGATACTTTCAGAGCTTTTAAATCCACCGGTTCCTGAGCCATTTCCCGCAGGAATACAGAAAACTCTTCATGCACAGTTTTTGGAAGCTCGCAGCGTTCATTTCCAGTCAGCAGGGTTGACAGTCTTAAAACATCATTTTTATGTTTGCGGATATCCTTTTCGTCCACATGGTATCCCTGCGCTTTCTTTTCTCGAAGGTCCAGCCACGCTTTCGCTTTGAACGGAATCAGGTAAGTATGAGACAACACGGCAATATCTGAAAGCACCGTCCGTCCCTTGAGCAGCATCCCATAATACTCCTCATTCAGCAGGATAGCTGATAAACTGGATAGCTCATCCCCCAAAGGCAGCGGCACACAAGGGCCGATATTCTCACTGGCGAAGGCATCCCCGGCGCGGGAGAATAGCTCCAACATATATGGAAAGCCCGGCGCCTTGGGCTTGTCGAACCGATAGAATTGCGGCGCACCGCTGCTTTTGGCACGGTGTTCGTAGCCGCCATCCCGGACAAACTGCCAAAAGCGGTGGCCAAAAGCAGGGGTAAGCAGGGGTAAGCGCCTCAACAATCAGTACAAGGTCTAAATCCTTTGTTGCCCGGAAAGCGGTGTCCTGTTCTTCAAATATGATGTCACAGGCGGCCCCGCCGATGAGAACATATTGATCTTGATAGCCCATGAAATACTCTTTGAATTTATCCAGTCCAATCATAAAAATTCCTCCATGATTTCTTCCACCGCGCTCTCAACACGCGGATCATTGGTTTCCTCCGGGGTGAGTGATAAAATTGCAGAAAGCGGATCGATTACCAGGGAATCGTCGCCTTCATATAGTAGGTCATAGCCCATGACTTGAATGATGGCTGCCGGCAATTCATCTTGCGGGACCTGCGGCAGTTTTTCGGGCTGAAGATCCTTCAGTGCTTTTTTGGAGATTGCATAAGTGGGGTAGGTATTATCGCCCAGCATGGAGAAGTGGCTGACAGCGGACAGACCACTCATAGGCAGCGGCCATGGCGGTAGGCAGTCAAGGCGCAGTTCTTTTTCCACAGGGTTACGCAGGTACGGCCGAATCAGTTCCCAAAACTCTTTTTTGCTTTTTCCCCATTTGAAATATCGACCGGCTGTTTTATTGTCATCAATGAGGTTCATCTGAAAGCCATCCAGTTCATCAAAGCAGCGCGTCACCGACATTTTGCTGACCCCCAGCAGCTTTGCCATCTCGGTAACAGTCATCTGAGTAACATTGTGGTACAGAGCAGACAGCAAAAGCTTTTGGCTCATGAACGAGAGACGGACTGGGGGCGTTCTCTCCGACTGAACATTATCATTCAGCACCACACCTAAAAAGGGCAGGTACACTTCTTTTCCTACCAGCACAAAAGGGATCCCTTCTTCCAGCATTTTGTTCTTGGTGTAAGCCGAGATGCTGTTTAGCTGAAATGCACACGCCATACCAGACAGTTCCATGAGCTTGAAATAGTGTTTTCGCATTGCTGCCAGATTGATTTTTTCGACCGGCTCTGCTGCCAAAAAGCTGGTGCTCAAGATCTCTATAACACGAAACCGATACGCCCCTCGCAGGAATAAAGGAAGCTGATTGATTTTGGGGAACTCCATCTCCCAGCACTGGGTATGCAGCAGTTTTTCGATTGTCGCTTTCATACGCCAACCCCTGTAACATATTTTTTTCATTGTAACATATTATATGTTGCAATTCAAGTATTATTCGCGTTACAGGAAATAATTGCCCTCTACTTAAATAAACAGAGCAGACAGCGGGCCAATTCCCCGTAAATAGAATGGTAAATATAGAAAAAGGTGCCGGTACCGGCACCTTTTTCATCCCTTGACCATACTCATTTCATTACTCGTACTAATCTCCCCATGGCAGGTGCTTTGATGGCTGAGAGCATGAGACTTTTCCACTTAACTCATCGCAGCTTCCAGCCATTTACGCGCCTGTTCTACCTCTCCTGTCTCCATGAAGATTTGTGTCATGCAGGTTGCGACAGTGCGCTCCGCGGTTTTCTTCTCATATCCGGGCGCCACTGTCTTCGGCACTTCCCACTTTATAGAGTGTCCAGAGTAAGAAAAATGGAAGCGGTAACAACTCGCCAATTCTTTGGGACTATCGATAACCGCACCTTCCGGCAGGGCATCTTTAACAAAATCCAGCATGGTTTTCAAATGTGCCACCTCCTTCGGTAATGGTATTGTAGCGAAAAAGGGCAGACAGCGCAACTGGATAGAAATTAACTCCCGTTGCAACAAGGAGAAAAGAGCCAAGGCGGATTGTCCATAGGAGAGAAAAAGCGGAGAAATTTGTGCGGATCGTATAAAAATCAGCAACTAATATGTGCAAATAACAAAATTTTTCAAAAGCTAAAAATCTTATTAAGCGAGTCAGAAGAGGGAAGGTCTGTTTGCGGAAAGTGATAAAAGTCTACTTCCATGCCTGGCATCAGGGTAATCTTCCCGGCCAATAAAGCCCGTTCCAGAGACGGTCACAGCGAATCGGTGGCTCCCAAGGGGTTTCTGTCGGAATGGGGAACTCACCAAAATATTCTGAGCAAACCTCCATTCCGTACAGCTTACTTTCTATTAAGGACTCAAACACCAGTTTGACTGGGATGATCTGCAAAAGCAGAAAGAAGGTGCAAGATGATAACCAAAGATTGGAGCGTTGCCTTTACGATCACATTCAAAGGACTTCAGATTGATTTTATGGAGCTGCCGGACCACGCCTACCTTCAATATTACAGAGCCTGATTGCCGGCGAAACTGAAGGGATTTTATACGGAGAAACCAGTTGCGAGCAAGTGGCTTTGTGACTGGGAGCATCTCTTGAAATAGCTGATATACACAACATAGTATTGATATTTCAAATTATGTTGTGTATAATAAAAGCGGTGATGAGGATGAATTTAATAATAACCACCATCTTACAGGAAAAAGACCGCATTGACCGGATGCTGAAAAAATACCAAGAAGAACTGGAAAAGCTTCCAAAAGGAACGATTTCTGAAAAGAAGGTCAGACAGTCCACCTATTTCTATTTAAAGTACCGTGATGGGAAAAAGGTCATCTCACAATACGTTTCCCAAAAGGATGTAGGAGATGTTCGCAAACAGGTAGAAAAACGTAGACATATCGAAACGATGATCCGTTCCTTGAAGGAAGAACGTGCGATTGCCGAGCAAGCATTGGAGGGACACATATGATTTTATATCATGGCAGCAATGTGGTTGTTGATCAGCCTACACTGATTCAGCAAAACCGTTTTCTTGATTTTGGATTTGGCTTTTATACCACAACGAACAAAGCTCAAGCAGTTAGCTTTGCTGCCAAGGTCACAAAGCGCCGAAGATCCGGCCAAAGGGTAGTAAGCATGTACAAAATTGATGAGGCCGTTGCTTTTTCGGAATGTACAATCTTGCGCTTTGATCAACCGGATGAACCGTGGCTGGATTTTGTATCAGAGAATCGCTCCGGCAATTACAATGGAGATTCCTACGATTTTATCTTTGGACCTGTAGCCAATGATGATGTGTACCGGACCTTCACCCTTTATACTGCTGGTGTATTGACAAAGGAGCAGACATTAGAACAGCTTAAAATCAAGAAATTATATAACCAGTTGGTATTGACTTCGGAGAAAGCACTGTCTTACCTGCGCTTTATAGTACTGTGCCAGAGGAGGAATTTTAATGGCAGATAAAAAATTTGAAGCGATTCTGACCTTGCTTGTTCCGCAAATTATCAATCTGGTTTGTGAAAATTACCCGATGGATGAAATGGAAGCATCCAGGGAGTTTTACGAGTCGAAGGTCTATTCTTTGCTGGAACAGGAGGATACGAAGCTGTGGCATTTCAGCCCGCTTACCTTGTTCAATATGTATGATGAGGAAAAAAGAACAGGAGATTTCCAAATACCGGAGGATGTGTAATGATGAGCAGAGAAGGGAAATTTCTCATTTACTGTGTGGAAACCTATAAAGTCGCCAAGAATTTGACAGGTAAACAGGTAGCAGAGCTTTTTACTCGTTATCGGGTATGGGAATATGTGTACTCCTGCTTTGAGGCACTGCATACCACTGGAGCCAACTATATTGTAGAGGACATTGACCTCTACATTGAGGCAAGACGGCCATCTATGGTATGATTCATTCTTGTGGACTGAATTTCTCTGCACAAAAGTATGCGTAAAGAAGCTGATTGGGCGATCCGATCAGCTTCTTTATAGCCAGTTACCGCAAATTGAGCAGAGATTTTACAGCCATTAAAAGAGAATCGTTCTACCCTGCTTAAAAAACAGAAAAATACTGTAGCCTGAACCAATATTCATACATGAATTCAGTTTGCAAGGAACTACACACAGGCCGTGAAACAGGTAGCTAACAACAAAACTCACGATTCACAAATCAACTCTACACTGATAATTTCGGGTCTGTTGTTAAATCGTATCGGGATGATGCTATTTCCTATGCCCCTACTTACAACCATAGTTGTATAATTTTCTGAGTATATCCCGGCATCGTACTTTGGAAACAATCCTTGATTAGGCGCCACTATTCCACCGATAATAGGTAAGCGAAACTGTCCTCCGTGTGCATGGCCACTCAAAACAAGGTCAATATTTTCGGATACATAGTCTTCAAATGCTTCTGGTCTGTGTGAAAGCAACACACAATAATTGTCAGTTAGATTCATATTATTGATTTTCGTTTTTATCATGCTTTGCTGAAGGGGGGCTCTATCTGTAAAATCGGGGTCATCTAAGCCAGCAAGCTGTATGCTTTCCGTGTTTTTTATCAATTGTACTGCTCTATCATGGAGAATAGCAACACCTTCATCAAGCAATATACTTTCTAATTCCTGATATTGCTCACCAAGCCATGCCTCATGATTTCCTGTTACATAATAGCAAGGTGCAATCCCTGTAAGAGTTCCCACGAGTTTTTGGGCTATATCAATATTGGTCTTGTTGGAATCTACCAAGTCCCCAGTTATTACTATAATATCAGGCTTTTCTTTTTCTATCAATTTTATTAATTGACTGTTGTTTTCACCGAATTCGGCATTGTGTAGGTCAGAAACGACAACAATACTATAATGATCAAATGAAGCAGGGAGCTTATCGCTTGCAACCGTATAGTGCGTAATCCCCACAGTTGTATTGCTCCAAGCGGTCCATATTACGAGAAGAACCACTATTACTGTTACTATATAAAAATGCCTTTTTGATTTTTTCCTTAACATAATGCTTCCCTCGCTTAATTTCCCGCTCGATAAACCTGAGTACTTGCATGAGAAGGCTGTCCGACAACCACAAGATCCCTCGGGAGGCCCAGTCCTACATCATCGACTCCACCGGCGCCCCAGTCTGCGCTCTGCTGCCCTTCTCCACATGGGCGGTCTTCTTCGCCGGTCTGTTCTACGCCGAAGCCGGTATCCCGGAACTGGGCTACGGCAGTGCTATTGACACCTTCTACCACATCATCCCCTTTACCTTCTACGCCATCGCCGCCGTAATCATCGTCCCCCCTGTTCGCCTATGGCCTGATCCCCAAGTGGGGGCGAATGCGGAAGGCATATCAGCGAGTGAAGGAAACCGGGCAGGTCTACTCTCCGGAGAGCCGGGATCTGAATCTGGATGAGGAGGATGAGTCCCCCGACATCAAAGGTAATATCTTGGATTTCGTCCTGCCCATTGGCGTGCTGATTGCCTTGACCATCGTCACCGGCGAGCTATTCCTGGCCCTAATCGCCGCTATAGCCGTGTGCTTCCTGCTTTATATCCCCAGGAAGAAAATGACCGCCGCCCGTTTCTGCGACCTTGCCATGCATGGATTCTGCAACATGATCCCCACCGTTGCCATCATCTTCTTTGTCTTTGTCATGCAGCAGGGCATGACCGACATCGGAATCGCCAGCTATGTCATTGACGCCGTGCGGCCCGTGATCAGCCCCGTACTGCTCCCGGCCATCACCTTCCTGCTGGTAGCAGCGCTGAACTTTGCCACTGGAAGCACCTGGGGCATTCCTGCTCTGGTCAGCCCCATCATCCTTCCGCTGGCTCTGTCCATCGGCGTCAACCCTCTGGTGGTCATGGGTGCCATCGTCTCCGGTGCCACACTGGGCAGCCATGCTTGCTTCTACTCCGATGCAACTGTCCTGACCTCCAGCTGCTGTAAGATGAACAATATGGATCACGCGCTCTCGCAGTTGCCCTATGCTATGTGTGCGGCCGGGATTGCAACGGCGGGCTACCTGATTTGCGGTTTTCTTCTGTGATGAAATATGGTATGATTTCGATGGAGGTGTTTGCATATGCGTATCGTACTTGGGGATATTACTAAAATGGACACGGACGCCATCGTCAATGCCGCCGTTTCCGATCTCTCCCCCTGTCCCGGAATATGCAGCGCAATCTTTGCCGCAGCGGATACGGAGGAGTTGAAAAAGGCCTGCCGGAAGATTGGGCGATGCCGAATCGGCCACGCTGTGGTCACGCCCTCCTGCGGACTTCCGTCCAAAATCATTTTCCATGTGGCTGGCGCTGGCTGGTATGGCGGGGTCCAGCGGGAGCGAATGCTCCTGGAGGAATGCTACCGCCGGGCGTTGCAGAAAGCTCTGCTCTACAATTGCAGGACTGTGGCAGTTCCACTGATCTTCTCCGGCGACTGCCATATGCCTCGGGCCGAGTCTATCCGCATCGCGGGAAAAGTTATCCGGGAGTTTGAGGTTCGCCATCCGGACATTGAGGTCACTCTGGTTCTCTACCGAGAGGGGGTCTATGAGATGGCCCGCCGTCTGCTGGCTCAAGATAAGCCAGACTCTACTGAAGCTGATGTTGGTCGCTCGGAGCCGGAGCCTGGCAAATCACCGGATCGCCCATCTATATAACACAGTAAGCAGGAGGCTGGTCGATACCGACCGGCCTCCTGCTGCTTTGAATGGCTTTGCCCATAGATAGAGGCGAAGACATTTTCAGGTCTTTACAAAGAGGTTTCATTGAATCATAGTTATGCCGCCGGCATACGCCTTTGCAGGCCCCGAATCTTTTTGAAACCTCGTTTCCAAGGATAAGAGTCACCGTCTATGCGATTGGGCTTGTGTAGGTAAACCGGTGCCCGTTGAGCTCCATGTCCAGCACGACGCTCGTCTTGGCTTCAGCATAAACAGACGGAGGGAGCAAAGCGGTGACAACTGTGATATATTGCGTTATAGTCTGACGTTCATCCGGATTATCCCAAGAGGAAATCTCGGTTTCCTCCGTTTCACCGTCAACTGCGTAGTTTTCCTGAGGGATGGGCTGACCATCCGCCAGCACCGTCACACTGACAGTTTTACCCACCGCGTCTTCCGGCGCACCGCACACCACGGGGAGGAAGTCCTCTCCTTTAAACTCATACAACCGGATTTCCACCATACCAGTATCCGGGTCATAGGAGCAGCGAAACTCGGGGCTTCCGCCCATATGCTCGGCCACATAGGTTTCCGTTTCTCCATCGGTCCGCTCAATGGTCAGGGTGATCTCAAAATCCGGATGGCTCCCCTCGCCGTTGGCCGCCCAATATGCTTCGAAATCGGGCACAAAATTATCATACATCGCGCTGTAATGCCCGGTATCGATCTCCTCCCTGGAAATGCCTTCACCAAAGATGTCTTCATAGAAAGCCTTTTGAGAAACTAAATCAAACACATCGATCCTGGCCGATGAAATGGTCTCCGGATTGGCCAGAGTCGCGTCTATCAGCCCATAGGAGCTGTTTATGATGGCAGTGTAGATTTGGCATTCCTCCTGCGCATCCGGTTCCTCCGCATCAGAGGATGGCACTTCATGCGGGTCAGAAGCCTGCAGTTTCGGAGAGCCTGTCGAGGATTCCACGACAGATCCTGTATCCGAATTTTCTGTTATTTTTTCTGCCGACTCTCCACACCCAGCCAGGACGGTCAGACACAGGAGAACGGGAATGAATAAACTCCATTTTGGTTTTCTGCAGTCACTCATCGCGGCCCACATCCTTTCCTTCTGTTTTTTCTAAAGCCTTTTTCCTGCGAACCAAAACGAAAAAAGCCAGTGTCACTACTGCGGCTAAGAAAATGGCGGCGGCAATGGAGAGCACTGTCCATCCGTTTTCATACTCTTCCGGCAGATCTGCCGGCGGGGAAATGGATTCCCCGTCAGCCGGGTCGACGGGATCTACATTTTCCCTTCCGGCTGAAACGGCGGCGGCATCTCCAGATGGGGATATCTGAATCACATCATTTGTGCAGTAATAACTATACATACCTGTTTTTTCAATTTCAGGCCGATAATCCTCCGGAACCGCGCTTTGATCGGTGGTGAGGTTCCTTAGACCGTCCACAGGAACTACAAGCTTTGCAGGTGCCGTCTCGCCGCTCCATGCATCTGTGATTGGGATTTCCATGATGCTCCGATAGACGGAATACATGTACTCCTTAGGATACTCTTCGCTTTCTTCCAAACCGTCCGTGCCCCAAAAGAATATTTCTCCATCCTTTTCAATGGCCCCCATGCTGGATAACTCAGACTGTCTTAGGGTCATCATTTTGTTTTCAGGGTCTTTGGTGTATTCCTCCGGCCATCTGTCTTGACGGAGGGTAGCGACGCTGACAGCGAGATACTCATTTCCACTTGGAAGCCCGGCGGCAGGGATCAGTTCAAAAATATCCACCTGCCCTTCGGTAATGACCTCATCAGGCTCAAGAACCCGGATACCATAGAGCCGATTATCGCCTTTTTTGGAAGCAAGTTCAACGTCGGCGGTGTATTCGCTTTCCTTTATGACTGTTTCTCCAAGCCAGGCCTCTTCTTCCATGCCGGAGTCATCTGTCAGAATTGGTTCTGCTGCCAGCTTGCCCTGCAAGGGAAAACTGCTGGAAATAGAACCCACAAACGCTGCGGAATAATATTCGGCGTCGGAACCTCTATATGCTGTCAGCGTAGCTTCCGGACCGATTTTGAGAACGCCTTTCGTCCCTTCTGCCATAAACCGTATCGCAATGGGGGATTTCTTGGTCTCATTGATAATCAGCGAACCGTCCCCGATGATTTCCAAGCTTCCACCCCATCCGAATCCCCACACAACAAGAGCGGAAATATGGTTTTCCCCAACTAACTTCAGCTTCAAATCATCTCCCATTTCATTGGTGTTCAAACTGGTGTTCGGGTGATTGTAGTTGGTCAGCGTGATGGTGTTGGTCTCACGATCATAGGCCGCTCCCGCTACTTCGACAGCCGGCTCGCTGCTGCTGAATAGAAGCTGCGCTTCTTCTCCTTGAATCAGTTGAATCCAGGCGCTGCTCCATTCTCCGGAAGACGGTCCGTTTTCCGCGAATGCCGCTACGGGCAATCCAGCAGCGATGCAAATGGTCAGCAACACTGCAATCAGTCTCTTCATGAGCTCTCCTCCTTTTTCCGGCTTTGCCGGGGATAAAGCTGGACAGGATACAATGGCATGGTATCCCGATGTTTGTATGGTTCTGATAGTCTCATCCTATTTATGAGATGATGCTTTTTTTCTGCGTGCAAGGAGGATAAAAGCCGTAACCCCTGCTGCAACTGCTGCGGCAACGATCAGCCCAACCGCCATATAGGAAGTTTCGCCGTCATCCTTTTCCGGTTCGGGTTCCTCTGCCTGCGGACTGTCCGGTGAGACTGGTTCTTCAGAGCCGTTGCCATCGGACGCCTGAGCGGAGGTTTCCGGGGTTTTGCTTTCCATGGAAGCAGTTCCAGACGCTTCAGACTGTGGGCTATCCGAGGAAGCGGCTACCGGCACAAAGGGCTTGTCGGATCCGAGGATAGCGATCCGCCCCAGGGAAGGGGCTTCAAAAATCAAAGCGTCGCCCTCGGAAACGGTTTCAAGAGGCTCCGGCTCCTCGCCGAGATAAACCGCCTGATGATGGCTTTGGCTTTTCAGATGATCATTTAAGGGGATGCGGATCTCTATCGGAATGTCCCCCAGCTCCAGCCGTCTGCCGCTTTGCCGGATCGAAATCTCATAGACCGATAAAAGCCCTGGCAGCTGGGCTTCCAGTCCGGGATCGGCGGAGAGCAGGCTTTCCGCCGCCATTGTATCGGCATAGAGCTCTGCATCCTCCGATAAATCCGCTTGGAGGGAGACGGACACGCCGTTATCCGGAAAGGTGAGTTCCACCTTCCCGGAGCCAGCCGCAGCAGGGGCCGGCCCGTCTGCTTCCGGGCCGCTGGAGGCCCAGGGCCCCCAGTCCCCAACATCGGCTACCATATATTGGCCGTCCGGATCCCCGACGATCATAATCCACCGGGCACGCACCCGGATGGTGTATTCCTCCTGCGGCAGGGTCACGGTATCGGATGAGAAAAAGACATAGGGCTGGATCTCCGACGTCTGGTTTTCCAACACCTCGCCTTCGAGAAGCAGATGAGCCTCGTACTCGAAACTGTCGCTGGAACCGGCGTTTTCCGGCTTATCCCACTGCACTTGATTTTTGTAGCCTGACCAGCGGGGATTGCCGGGTATATATTCTTCCGCAGCCAAAGCAGGCTGGGCAAGCGCTGGGAGCGTGATGCAAAGCGCCAGTGCCATTCCCCATATCCGCTTTTTCCATGTAGCCCGAATCTTCATGGCACACTAGATCCTCCTTTTTTACTGTAAGGCGCGGGAAGAGGCTGTCTCCCCGCGCCTCTTGTTTCCTGCTCTCAGTTCAGTACTGCGCCGCCCCACTCGACCGCCTCAAAGCCGCTACGGTCCATGGGAACGATTTCCGGCTCGGGAACCGCGCCGCCCTCGTACCGGACAAAGCCAAACCACAGGCGGAATATGTTGTCCGGCTGGACCGAGAAGCGGACCGGCATTTCCGCATCCACCCCTTCGGTGAGCAGCGGATACATCACATAATCTACGCCGGGCTCCAGGTAATCCGTCCAGTATTCGATAAAGTCCAGAATTTCCTGCTCGTTGAAGCCATAAGCCTCCAGCACCCGGCGGTAGGTCTGCTCCCGCTGCTCCGCCTTCACCACAAAGCCCTCGTCCAGGCGGAAAATGGAGGGATCTGCCAGGCTTTCGTAGAACAGGAAGCCATATTTGCCGCCTGCATCCTCCAACGTGCCGTCCGGATGGGCGGTAACTGTCCATCCGTCCCCATACAGCGGGTCGGACACGGTCAGAAGCTCCGGCCGGTCAAAGGTGACGGTGATCTGCGTCTCTGCTTCGGGGTACAGGTAGATGTTGGGCTTTTTGACCTCCACTCCCCTGGGGGTCATGGAGGAGGGATCCTGATTCATGGAGTTGAGCCGGTCCAGAAGGGCCTGAGCCTCGGCTTCCTTGCCCGCGGCGATCAGCTCGGCGTACCGCTGGTACAGCTGGGCGATCCTCCAGTCCTGCCAGTTCTGGCCTTGGACATCATCGAAGGCGTTGAAATCCCCCGCAAGGGACTCATACCCGTTATCGCGGATGTTCCGGATATAGGCGTCCCCGTCCCCGCCGAACAACTCGGTGATCCCCCAGTTCATGTCGATGGTCATCTGATCCATGAAATCAATAATGGGATGCTTGTTCTCGGCGATATAGTCCACCACCGGCTGGGACTGGATCACCCCCTGGGTCACCTCTGCGGCGGTACCGATCCGCTCTGCGCCGGGATGCTTGACCATCTCCGATGTGGCGCCGATTCCGGTTAGGATATTATCGATAAATTCCATCCCGGGGGAAATATTGGCGTAGGGGCTGCTGCCCGGGGTCATATCCTCCACCGCTTCGGTCAGGGTGGAAATCTTTTCCACCCCATTCTGGAATCGCTTGGCCCCCCGCCGGACAGCGGCAGAGCTGGGGGTCTGGCTTGGACTTTCCCCCCGGGGTCTGGTCCAGTTCTGGATCGTCTCCTCGGTTAGCATGAGATAAACGCCTCCGGCGGCGTCGGAGCCGGAGGGCCGGTAGCCCTCAAAACTGCTGGGCAGCGACCCGGAGGGCGGGTCGTCGGCGTAGACCGGCGTTATGGCGGCCGACGCCGCGATGATCGCCGCCAGGGCAAAAGGCATCCATTTTCTTCTCATTGCAGTTTTCCCTCCTTTTTCGTAAATTCCGTGTATTCCGCTATGGTCTGGGAGAGCGCCTGGTCCTTTCCGTCGTCCAGTTCCGTCGCCTGATCCAGATAGGTCAGGGCCAGGGGGTAGTTCCCCCGGATGCAGTTGGCCACCCCCAGATAACAGTTGGTGTAGGGATTCTCGGGGTTCAGTTCGTAGGCCCGGCCGAGGAAGAAAAAGATGGTAGGCAGGACATAATCCATATCGCGTGCAGTCACTTCGTCCAGTATGCTAATCCCTCGCATCAGGTTGGCGGTCTCCCACTGGGGATAGGCGTACACGGCATCCAGCCAGTTGTTTCGGAAGCCTACATCGCTTCCCATTTGGCGGCACAGCTCGCCGTACTGGAGGAAATACTCCTGGCTTCCTTTGTCGGCCACTTTCTTCAGAGCTGCCTCTGCCCCGGCCGGATCTCCAGCCACGAGGCAACACTGGGCCAGGAGCAGATGTACCGTGTCGTCCGCCGGGAGGAACTCCGGCGCGCCGTTTTCCGCAATATCCTTTTCACGTCCGGCAGTGTATTCCGCCGCCAGTCGATCGCCTTCAATCAGATCACCTGAGAGCGCCGCCTCCGTCAGTTGTGCAATCAGCGGGTTCTCAGCTGGGCTTTCTTCGGACAGTCCGGACGCTGGAAAAAGAAGTCCCGTTCCGGCCGCAACTGCAATCAACAGTACGCATCCTGCCGTCGCCAGCTTTTTCTGGGGATACCTGCGCCGCAGCACTGCCAGGGCCGCGGCCCCAGCCGCCAGGGCCATGCCGAGGATCCCCCCCAGCAGACTTCCCTTCAGGAAAACAGTGCAGCACAGAAACAGAATAAACACAAGGATCGATATGGTCATCATCATTTCAGTTCCCTCCCTGCGCAAGCTGTCCTCGGACCCGTTCCAGCGCAAAACCCGCGTGAACGGACACCCCGGTCCAATCTCCGGTATGGCTGCTGCCGATTTTCGGCATGATGTCCAGACTGATCTGGAACGCCTGCTGGGCGTTTTGCAGATCTCCCAGTTCCTCATAACAGGCGCCCAGGGCGTACCAGATGTAATGTTCGTCTGGTTGCTGAGCCAAAGCCGCAGTGTATTCCCGGATTGCCTCTTCATACCGGTCCACTCCATTGAGAACCATCCCCCGGATATAGTGGGGGAAGCCGGCTTCCTCCTTCATGGAGATGAGGGCGTCCGCCAGCTCCAGCGCCCTTTCTCCCTCGGGATCCTCCCATCGATAATAACCCAGATCCACCACCGTATTGTCTGTGGATGCGGCGAAGGCCTGGATATAGGCGTTGAGGTATTCGTTCTCCTGGATCTGCTTCAGCTGCTCCTCCGGCAGCTCGTGGTAACAGGCGGCGCCGGGGAACCTGTCGCTCATTGCATACCAACTGTCCTCCACCGTGAGGTAGCTGACGAACTGATAGAGCATATAATCGGCGTAAGGGTCATCGCTCTCTTTGGCGATATCCGACAGGCGTACTCCATAGTCCGCCACCGCCGGGTAGTCGTCCAGCAGCATGGCGGCCCTGCCGGCATAGCTGAGGGCTATAAAGCTGTCAGGATCCTCCTTCAATGCCGCCTCTGCCAGCTCCAGGCACTCCTCTCCCTGGGCCAGCATAAAATAGCCGTACATAGCCTGTTCGGTAAGGAAGGGGTCACCTGTTTCCTCTGCGGCCCGCTGAGCGTAGGCGGCCCCCTTTGCGGTGTCCCCCAGCTTCAGATAGATACCGGTAAGCTTCTTCATGTGGGCCAAACGCTCATCCTCACTGTCCTCAGCCATAAGCTCCTCCCGGTAGAGGGTATCGTATCGGTCGACACAGGCGAGGATCTCAGAGGATTGCGAGGATCCCGGGACAACCGGATACCCGTCCAGCATGTAAAGGACCAGGTACTGGTAGGCGATCTCTTCCGGGAAATCCTCTGCCAGCCCCATAGTCCGATGCATGATATCGTTGTCCACTCCGCTTTCTCCGACGCTATCTCCCGCCTGAGCCCAGGAGATCAGGTCCGCGCAATTATACTGCACCTCCACCTGCGCCCGGCCGGCCAGAAGCCGTTCCACGGCGCTGGGGGAGAGTCCTGTTTCCTCTTGTGCGGCGCCGCTGTAAATCTGGGCCGCCGCCAGCTGCACCACAGCATCCTGCTGGAGTTCTTTTTGCGCATCGGACAGCTCTTCGGCCTGCCGATATGCCTCCAGCAGCCGGAAGCACAGGGCCGATGTGATCTTTCCCTGCCGGTACTGTTCCTCCAGCAAAGTAAGTTCATTCGCTCCGGCAGTTATATTGACCAGCTGCGCTAGGGTCTCGTTGCGGGTGTGTGCACTGGCATGGAGAGAACCAAAGTGTCCTCCTTCCGCATACTGCTCCAGCGCGTCCAGCGTTTCCAGATAATCTACATACTCCTTTCGGGCAGAGAGATAATCCCCTGCCGAAAGATAGGACTGTGCGGCGGAGAGCTGCTGCTCCATGCTGGCCAGGAAGCCGGTAGACCCGGCCTCCGTGGTGGTAGGAAGGGCTCCCCACAGCAGTGTGAGCGCCAGAACAAGGCAGGAGAGGGCCGGGCGAAACCAGCCGCTTTTCCATACCGGCGATTTGGGAGGCGGGGCTGCGGATGCGTCGTCTTCTCCGGAAGGCTTCTGCGCGCTGGGCATTTCAGTTGGCAAACCAGTGGCCAGGGGCCGTCTGGAAGCGGCGGCGAGGATCCCGGTCAGCACAGCCCATTGGACAATGGCCGAGACCAGCCTGGCCAGCCCGGCGGCGAATACGCTGTCGCCCGCTGGCTGGAGCAGAGCGACCGCTGAGCTCAGCATCGCAGAACCCATGAACAGCCCGACCATGATCACTGCGGAGAAGATGGCTGAAACAGACACACCTTTCGCTCTCTTTTCACCTGTAACCGTTTCCACCACATGAAAAAGAAGCATAGACGTCAATACAGAAGCGGTCGCATTGATCAAAACAGCGGGAATCCAGACGCTCCAAAGGTTTTGGAACATCGGCGCAAGGTAGGTTTGGAGCAGCGACAGCAGCAATTCCCGGCCGTAAAATACGGCGAGCAGAGGAAGAATCCCGCTGAACAATAGCCGGAAAGGGAACCTCTTATCAGGCCGGGCTGACCGGGCTGCAGCCAACACAAAGGCCGCGCCGCCCAATATCCCGGCAGAATCCGCAAGGAACAGGGTCAACACATCCAGCGAATGTTTTTCTATGTAGAGCAAGGCTGTTTTCAAAAGAAAGGGAAGCAAAAGCTGGCAGCAAAGCCCGCCGAACAGCCATTTTGCCCAGCCGCTTTGATATGCGTCAGCCAACGTTCGCATCAGTCGTTGTTTTTCTTCTTTCAAGGCAAAAGCCTCCTTTCAGTGGAGTCATTGTTCATCTGGCCGAGGGGCTTGTTCCGGCTGAGAAAGAGCCGTGCCGCATTCCGGGCAGAATTTCACTCCCGGTTCCGCAGCCGCCCCGCATTGTGGGCATACAGCAGGGGACTCTGCCACCAGTTTTGTTCCACATTGCCGGCAAAATTTTGTTCCCGCTGTGTTCTCTGTCCCGCAGGATGGGCAAACAGGACCTGCCGAGGCCGTCGTGACAGCCTGCGCTGCTTCCGCCGCGCGGATTCGGTCAATCTCCAACTGTGCATGTGCAGCCTCATCGTAATGCGCTTTGGCCGACTGACAGGCCTCCAGTATCTCTGGCTCTATCTGGCCGCCGGAAAGAAATTGGCCATAATAATACTCACCGATTTTTCTCAGCTCTGTTTCCGCAAGAGCCTTTTCCGATGTAATTTTTCCGTTCAACTTGCTCATCGCAATCGCTTCGTTGGTTTTATCCCCCAAATTTTTTGCCAAGCTGCCTAACTTATCCAGAAACGCCATAACAATACTCCTCTCTTATGATTTTGTTTATCTGACAGAGCCGTTTTCCGGCTCATGATTCAGTCTTTCGACGGGTCGATTCATTAAAAGCTCGTTTTCGAGATACTGTACGATCTGATCCGCCATAGCGGCCATCGTCCGTTCTTTTCCCTGTTCAGACAATCCCCCGCATGGCTGCAGCAACGCGACCTTCAGCTCGGTTCCTACCTCCTTTTCCTCGGCAGAAATAGAAAAGACGCTGATATTTCCATACACCTTTGCCCTGGCCACGATCGCGTCTTCTTTCTTGTGATAGGAAATGCTCTCTTCATCCAACACATCGTAGATCGCCATCAGCACATACCGCCTCACATAGGGAAGGATCCGTTTTACATTTTCCATATCATCGCCTCCTTTTTTCTTTATCGGTTCTCTATTTGTGGCTGTCATTCGATATATCCGCTGATGGGTTCCAGATACATCGAGTCTTCTGAGACCAGCTGATACCGGTCGCCATGATACCCGTCGCTCCAGCCGTTTTCCGCTTTGTAGATTTCCCCGGTTTCGGTATCGCAGATACGCTCGTATCCGAGGGTTGCATCGCTTTGCTTTTGACTGATGATATCCTGACTGGTGTTTCGGTTTTCCCAGGAGGACATGATCCCGTCTAGCACCTCGTTTGCATTCCGGCTGAACTCCATAGCCCGCGCGACGGTTTCAGTTCCGGCCTGTTTTACGGCATTTACATAGCTTTCAGAATATTCTAGGCTCCTTGCGCACTCCGTAAGGATGTCGATCCATTCCAGAAAAGAATCTTTCACGGCAGTTACAGCCATCACATTATAGGCCATATAATAGCCGCCATCCGCCGATGGGATCTGATATCCTACTGGTGGCCCCGCCGCAATCTCAGCACTTCCGAAATCCACCACTGACGCGGCAAACATGCCCTCACCCTCTTTTCCTCCTTCGGTAAAGGTAGCCCGTAGAATCTCATCGTTCAGTGCGTAAGCACTCAAACCGCCGGTTGACGGGAAACGCTCGGTGACAGCAAATCCTTCAAACCGGGGGAAGGTATAGCCAGTATAACCCGGCTCAGCCTGCACAGCAAAATCTGCATACTGCGGAAAAATTTTAAAAAAGTTCTCAGTAGAGGGGGTTGACAGGACTGGCGCCAGGGCAAATATCTGCATTCCGGGGACGCCTGAAATCCCGGAATAATAAGCCCAGGCGTCCTTTCCCTCCTGACTGTGGAGCAAAGCATCTGCCTTCAGCAGCACGAAAATCTGGTTGAGAGGCTCAGCAGGATCCTGGACCCGGATGGAGTGATACATGCCTGTGCCGCCGCTCGTTACCGTCCATCCCTTGGGGATTTGCAAACTGAAATCTGCTGTTTCATACAGCTCCAGTTCGACCGATTTGGCTGCTGTTGGCGTGACGGCGATCTCGTCCTTCGATGAAGATAAAGCTTCCTCCGAAGGAGGGGTATCTGGTTCTGTGTCCGAAGGATGGGTTTCCAATTTGGAATCCGAAGAGATCTGAGACTGCGCAAGGTCTCCAGCTTCTCCGCATCCGGAAAGGGTAGTCAGAAAAACTGCTGCCACTAGTAGAAGTATAAATTTTGTCCGCCTCAACTTTTTCATACCATAAGTCCTCCTGATCCATACAAACGCTTTAGATAGAAACGTAAAATTTGCTGAAATAGTGATTTCACAGGATTGTTTTACATCTTTATATCCACTCCTTCCGGTTTCTTGTTTGCAGAAAACTTCTGCGCAAATAAAATAGCGCCGCATCAGAAATTCTGACACAGCGCTATACTGCTTTTCAGATCTCCGCGCCAGTCCCTTAAACAGAGAATAGCATGGAGTATCCTAAAATATAAGGTTACATTCATCTCTTTTTTTGTTTTTATGCTGTTTTTTCTGAGATAACAAGGGGTTACATTTGTCTCAAGCCCTAAAATCCGGGCTTTTTTCAAGGGCGGCGTCTTCTTTTTCCGGAATCCACTCATAATAAAATTGCAACAGGCCGATTCGGCTTTTGGTACCTGTTTTTTCATTGAGACTGCTAATATGGCGGTACAGTACGGGTCTTGAGATCGCCATCTGCTGCGCGATATCCTGCACACTGCTATCGGAAACCAGAAGATACTGCAGAACATCCTGCTCTCGGTCGGTCAATGAAAAAAGACTTGCAAAGGAAGAAAACTTTTCTTTTGGCGTGTATCCTGTTGCCGGGGCCTCGGGCGGGGCCAATGCCGTATGGGATCTAGTCGTATAGGCAAACATCAGAATACTGACAGCAACAAACAACACCAGCATGAAGATGACCAGTGTGAGGTTTCTGCCTGAAAGGAGCAGAGTTACTGAGCTGTTGGTAACCAGCGCCGCCACAAGGTTATTCACCGCCCGTCCCATGCCTGCCCAGAGAGCTGGTATACGCATGCAAGCCGCAAATTCTAAAAAGCTAGTGGTAAAAAACACAACAAAAAATCCGGAAGCTATATAGGCGATCACTACTCCGGTCAAAAATGGGCCGCCCCACCGAAGTATTATCACACACAGAACAGAGAATACCATTACGCAGTACATCATAAGCGTCATGTATTTTCTGTTCCGAATATCAAAGAGAAAGCCTGCCGCCAGGCCGCTCAGCGCCAGCAGAATGCGGGGCCATTGCCCGATATCCATTGCGCCTGCAGCATGGCCTAAGGTGATTGCGTTGTCCAATGTGCTGAATACGCAGGCCATCAGGGCCACTAGAAAGACCAGGAGTAAGCCCGTCGTTATTTTTTTCTGTATTGGGCCGTTTGTTTTCTCCAACGCTTTAGATAAAGTTTTCTCTTCACCCATCAATTCCACGCGAAAAACATGCCTCGTCCGTATAAACAGAACGCTCAGCACTGCTAGAAAAACAGAAAGAATGACCGCTTCGGCAATTTCTATGTTGATTAAGTTGTTATTGATATATTGCAGAAGAATACCGCCCGCATAGGCAAAACCCACCAGCCGGGCCAGTGTTCGCTCCCCATGGATGGTACAGACAGCCAAATAGTGAGCCGAACTGCCGAAAAGCCCCATCAGAAAAAACAAAATCAACCCTGCTGTTAGGGTAATGGCGTATGAGATATGTTGCTGGATTAGAAAAATGCAGATGATGGAGACCAGAACGGTAGAAAAGGTAAGTAGGGCTTTGAACCGTTCATGAACCGCCCGATTCAAAACCGGATACAAGATAAATCCCAAAACGCTGATACCGAGTGCGTAATTTTGAGCAATCACTGTCTGATCCTCACCAACCATACGAGACATCATATTGACATAAAGATACTCCACGCCTAAAAAGACGAATGTAAATATGCTCAACAGCAATATGGCATTGATGGATGCTGGTGTTCTCAATCCCCTTGTCTTCATAGATTCTCCTTCACTTTATGCAATACGCATGGTCTCATCACACACTCTCTTATATTCACCATTATAGGAGATATAGGCTGTATATTGTTAACGCCCATTAGGAAGAGGGTGATATTATATTCATCAAACTCCACTTACGGAGAGATCACAAGTTAGTGTTATAAAACGATGAAGCAGTTGTAACTTCCACCGGAATTACTTGTTTACATGGATATATGGATATATGGTACAAGATATTCTGTCAGATACAGAAATATTTTTATCTCTCAGAAATGCCGACTAATATACCAACACCATTAAAAACAAACAAAAAGCATGACTCATAGAATCTTATTCGCCCTTTTCTTCATCTGCTTATGTTTCAAAAATAGTGGCCGCAAATTGAGCAAATGCACTTTTGGGCGGGATAGCCAACCCTCTGCTTTCGTCTCCCAAAATCATCAGTGTATCTCCTGGATTTATTTTGAAAATCTCTCGGGCTTGCTTAGGAATTACGATTTGTCCTTTTTCACCAACCGTCACAGTCCATGCATATTTTCCTTCCGACTTTTCCATGTTCAGTTCTCCTCCGTGAAACAAGTATGATTTGTATAATTAATTATACTTCGTAAAGAGCTTAAAGTCAATATAGCACTGTTGAAAAAGCATCTTTACAAATATGCGGATGTGAAAAAATTGACCAACATTTTAAATAGGGTACAGTTAAATAACACTTTTGATAAAGCTAGACACTGCTTTGTATTTGTGTGCTTGCTTGAAAACTGGCAGTGACAGTCATGTTTTCAGGGATGCCAAAAACAGAAATTCAATACAGGGAAAAAGGTCCCCAGAGTCTGGGGGCCTTTTTCATTACACTGAATTAGATTCAGATTTTGATTGTTTGGATGCAGCGGAAAAGGGTCAAGCTCAATTCTTGAAACAGATCTTCATCCATATCCATTCTTCCGTTGATAATGGATTCCTTTAGCAGCAATGGCCGGTACATTGCAAGAATTTCCTCAAAGGCGGCTTGGTCATTCTCCTTTGCTCGGAGTAGCAGTGTTTTGAAATCAGTCATCCATAGCTGGAGACCGGCTCCGTATCCTTCTTGTCGAAGAAAACCTTTGCTTCAAAGATGGCGATTTGCTCAGTAATCCGCAGGGGAATTACCTTGAGGCGTCCTTGCGGGTATTTGAGCCGAAACCAGAGCTTTTTGTACTTCAAGTCCAGCTGCAATCTTGCCCCCGGATTACCCGGCTGAGAAATGCGCCGGGCAAACTTGAGCGGGTCAAAACCGGTAACTCGATTCAACTCGGCAACAACAGGGACGGTCTCATACATGGTTGTTCCTTTTGCGTTTTCATTCATCGCAATAGCTCCTTTCTAAAATAAACATGGGATGCTGCGGCCAAATTCCACAAACATCCCATTTTTTAACCTGTTAACTTCAACTGTTCGGGTTCTCTGTTCTGCTCGGCAATCTCCTGTTGAATGGTAAAAAGCCGGCAGTACTGTTTGATACGGTCGCCCAATGCGGTGTTACGCTTGCTGGTATTGTCACGATGGATCGCCAAAAAGAAAATATCCTTCTCACCGACCAGGATAACGCGCTTTTTGGCGCGGGTCACGGCGGTGTAGATGAGGTTATTATCCAACAGGACCATGTGATCCACCAGCATCGGCATGATGATGGTACTGTACTCGGAGCCCATCGCCTTGTGTACGGTAATAGCATAGGCAAGCAACAGATCCTTCATCTTTCCGATATCGTATTCCTTGACGCGGTTGTCGGAGAACTCCACCGTCACTTTGACCTCGCCGCCCGGCGGGTGCTCGATTTGGCGGATATATCCCACATCTCCATTAAAAATCTTATCTTTGTTCTTGGTCTGCATGATGCGGTCACCGGCCCGATAGGACCGCTGCCCGACCTGCAGCTCGGCTTCCTCTTCTCGGCAGGGGTTGACGATTTCACGGATGCTCTGGTTCAGGTGAACTGTTGAGGCTTCTCCGCGGGCAAGGAACGGAGAGAGGATCTGCACACGATCAAACCCGCTTTTGGCCGTTTCTTCCAGATAAACTTTCTGAATCGTCGCGGCCACATCCGCCTGCATTTCGCATTCCATGAACTGAAACTCATTATCGTCGAACACAATGTCATCATTGCCGGCTTTGATGTATTTGGCATACTTTGCAATCAGGCTACCCTCCGCCTGTCGGAAAATCCGATCCAGTACCGTTGTGGGGACCAGACCGCAGGCAATCATCTCCCGAAACACATTTCCCGGCTTGACGCTGGGAAGTTGGTCGGCGTCGCCCACAAGGAGCAGCCGCGTCTCAGGCTTTAAGCGCCGGAAAATCTGGGCGGTCAGCCACATATCGGCCATGGAGAACTCGTCGATTACAATGAAGTCGGCGTCAATGTCCTCGTTTTCATTGATGTATTCATCTTCCTCATCATCGCTGATAAGGCCCAATGCGCTGTGCAGCGTTTTGGCGTCTGCGAACCCGGTGCTCTCAGCCATGTTCCGGCTGGCCCGTCCGGTAGGAGCTGCCAAAAGCAGCTTGCCTTCAGGGTGCAGCTTGCGATAGGTTTCAATTACCGTTTTCAAAACTGTTGTCTTTCCGGTACCCGGCGATCCAGTGATGATGGACAGTCGGTGCTGCAAAGCCATTTTTACCGCGTCCCGCTGTTTCTCGGACAAGGTGATTCCCAGCTGTTGGATAACTGTTTCCATCGGCTGTGTCAAATCCTCTGAAATCTCGTTGGACCGCAGGATCTCCGCGATACGGCGGGCCGTTTCATCTTCCAGGATAAAGTACCTTTTGGAGTAGATGGCATCCTTGTAGGATATGACATCTCCCTGAAGGACCAGAGTTTCCAGATAAGGACGGATTTGCTCTCCTTTGAGCCGAGGCGCACGGGGGGCCAGACCTTTGTTGAGCAACATAAGTGCCGACCGGCAGAGTGTGTCTGCGGATACAAACAGGTGCCCCTTTTCCTCACAGAGATGATTCAAACATACCTGAAGGGCGCCCATCACACGGGTTGGATCATCGGGTAACACCCCCATCTTTTGAGCAATGCTGTCCACTTTTTTGAACCCGAATCCCGGAAAGCGACACAGCTCAAAAGGTTGCTGTCTGATGATGGAGATGCTGTTCATCCCCAGCGTCTGTTGGATCTTAATGGCGGTTTTTACCCCGACTTCAAACGGAGCGAGGAAAGCCATCAAGTCCCGAAGCGCGTGGGTTTCTGCATAGGACTCCTTAATTTCGGTCAACCGTTCCGGTGTAATGCCGCGGACTTCCAGGAACCTTTCCGGTTCATGCTCAAGAATATCCAGAGCGGCCACTCCGAAGCGGCTTACAATTTCCTCCGCAGTTGCTTTCCCGATCCCTTTGAGGAGCCCGGAAGAAAGGTACCCTTTGATGCCAGCAACCGTGCGGGGAACAATCTCCCGGCACTGCTCGACCTGCAGATGATAGCCATATTTCTCATTGTTGACCCACTCGCCGGCCAATTCCAACTCTACGCAGTCACTTTGGGGAAGCGCAAAGCCAGAGGCTGTAAAACGGATCAGATGGTCCCTGTACTTATAGCTGTTGCGGACATGGGCCGGTACACTGGTGTCATTTGTTTTCACACTGATGATTGAGAACCGGGTGTCCGGGTTATAAAAAATCGTTCGGTCATAAATTCCTTTGTAGCTCACCCTAAGCGACCTCCTCCCGCCGCTCTTTCACATAAAAACGGCGGCTTTCGGAAATACTTACATACTCATTGTAGATGTCTGGATACTGCGCCCGCAGGCGAATCAGGTTTTCCTTCGTCACCGTTGGTTTGCGGACGGGATTGTAGGTCACCAGATACGGTGTCCCATTCACATCGCAGGTAGCGGAGCAGCCGGCCCCCAGTTCGGCTACAATCAATCCTTTCATGCGCTGTAATTCCTGGTCAATCTGTTCAACAGAGGCCTCGACCTCGCTCTTGGCCTGCTGCAACTCCAGAAAACGCAGCAGATAATGGGAAGACTGTCCGGTCAAAGCAATCGGGGGCAGATCTGTATTGGCTGGTCCAAAATGCCGGCGCACACTCTCGATGATGAGATCGCCCTCTTCGATATAGGGCGGCGGCACCTGACGCAGAACATGATTGTTCCAAAAATCTTCTTCCAACGCGATCATCTCGGCCTCATACTCCAAATCTCTGTCCAGCTCGCGGACAATCAGATAGTTCTCGCTGTTCCCATGCAGGCAGGCGTAGAACATCTTGTTGATGTGCATGACCGGCATATAGTGTCGGCCCTGGAGCTGATAGTTGAGGGGAACGGTTGGTTTGTCGCCATCCCACCATTTCTCTGTAGCGTCCGGACTGGTCGTTTTACATTCCAAAATGGCAAAACTTCCATCTGGCAGTTGGACAAAAAAATCTACATCCGCAAGCATAAAAGAATGCTCACGGCTGCGGAACATTTTCCGGATTTTGAAGACACGGTATCCTGTGACTTCTGCGAACATCTCAGCCACGACATCTTCCAGCAGGGTACCGATCTTTTTCTGGTACTTGTTTGCCTCATCATCGTAAAAGGAGGCGATGCTCAGCTTGTCATAGTAGATATCCCGCGCAGTCCCAAAGGGTGAGATGCCGAGAATTGCTGCAACATCGCTGCCGCCGATTCCGGTCTTGCGGTATGCAAGCCATTCATCTCTGGGGAGATCTGTGGTATCGGTGATGACGATGGGCTCATATGGAAGTATGATGTCCGGCAAGATCAACACTCCTTTCTTTCTACACTGCGGCGATAAGGCCGCATCACTTTTGGAAACGGTCTGTAGTTTCCCCCTTTCTTGCGAGTTCTGACATTCCCTTTTACCACCGCACCCCGGCGGAAAGGCGTGTCAAAAAACTTCTTCTTGTACTTCATCATTCTGCGTTCCACCTTTCTGTATTGATATATTCCAAACACCTCGCGGCATTTTGGACAATAAAAAAAGCGAGAACAACGATCTCCTTGCCATTTGGCACTGGCGTTCACATCGCTGTGAACCATCGTCATTCTCGCTGAAATTAGGGGGCAAAACCCCGCAAAAACAAAAAAGCCAGCAAAATAGCCGCTTATGAGCATGACTATCCTACTGACGCATACAAACTTGAACTGCGTGTGCAATGCAGATTGCTCCGCGTTTCTCTCCTATCGGATTGAAAGCCCAATACAGGCGCGCACAAAAATCAATTACACATACACTCTAACACAATATACGGTATTGGTCAAGTCAAAATCTCCTGTATATAGTATGTTTTAAAAAAGTCAAGGTTGATTTGGGGAATATGGCGAAGCAATTCTCTTTTTATAAGGCAAAAGGACCCGCCCAGGCGATCCTTTTGCTTTTTTGGTACCTTGACAATTTCATAGCCCCCCATCAGAGGTTATACAGGAGCTGCGGACAGCAGGCCATGACGCCAACAGGCCGAGCCTGCCCGCAGCCGAAATGCCGCATAGCGGCAGCCTGCAAATACGCGGCTGAAAGAATGGCGCAGGAAATGGGCTGGTGGGGGAACATCTCATATTTTAAGGAACGGCTTCTATCTCTTGGAAAGGAGAGCTTATATGGAATATGAAAAAATACCAATTCATCTGAAGATGACCTTAACGATAAAAGAAGCGGCTGAGTATAGCAATATCGGTATAAACAAAATCGAAAAAATGCTTCGGGAACCGAATTATCCATTTGTTCTCTATGTTGGCACCAAAAAGTTGGTAAAACGAAAAGAATTTGAAGAATTTATCAGCAAAAAGTTGATTATTTGATGGCAGCGGCTCGCGGAGTTTTCCTTGAGAAATAATAGCCTTTGTGATACAATCAAGTTGTTGCATTGGCTCTTTTTCTCGTGGCAGGAAAGGAGTTCACCGAATGGGAAAAAATTTGAAAGGAAAAGAATGCGGAAAAGGCATTTGCCAAAGAAAGGATGGTCAATACTACGCGAGATTTGTAGATAGAAGCGGGAAACGCCGGGATGGATATTTTGCCACACTTCCCGATGCGCGGAATTGGCTGGAAGATGCTCGCTATCAGGATAAACACGGAAAGCCGATCACATCTCCTGATATGACGGTGGACGAGTGGTTTGAGTTTTGGCAGGCAGAACTTCTCCAAGGGTTATCCCCCAACACCAAACGGAATTATAGAGATCGCTATGTGCATAACATCAAACCAGTTATGGGGGATATGCGGCTCGTTGATGTGAAGCCTATGCACTGCAAAATTGTGCTGAACCGTATGGAGAAAAAATATGCCGGCTCCACGATCCGTCAAGCCTATATTGCCATGGGAACCATGTTTAAGGCGGCCAAAATGAATCACATGATTGACGCACACCCGATGGATGGTGTACGATACACCAAGCCTGTCCGGGCGGCGGATGACATTCATTTTCTCACCATCGAGGAACAGGAAAGGTTTCTGAACGCGGCACGAAGCACCCATAATTTTTATCAGTACGCGCTTATTTTAGAAACCGGACTGAGGACAGGCGAAATGATTGGCTTGACTTGGGATGCGATTGACTGGAAGAAGCGGACGCTTACCGTCAACAAAACCTTGGAGTATCGGCACAAGCAGGGGCATTGGCGGGCGGGTCCACCTAAAACCGTGTCCAGTTACCGAACCATCCCGTTGACGGAACGGGCTTATGATATTTTGAAGGCCGTTCATGCCACCCGCAACTTCCGCAAACAGGCGCCGCTATTGTCTGAAACCTTAACCTACATTGACCGCCGAACCGGTAAGGAGATGAAGTTCTTTCTGGGAGATCTGGTATTCATCAACTTCCGAACCGGCGAGCCGAGCAAGAACAGCAGTTATGATACCCACCTCTATAAGATTTGTGATGAGAACGGGATCGAGCGGTTCTGTATGCACGCCCTGCGGCACACCTATGCCACCCGCGCCATCGAACGCGGGATGCCTCCCAAGACACTTCAAAAACTTTTGGGGCATGCCAGCATTAAAACTACCATGGACCGGTATGTTCATGTAACCGAAGAATCCTTGGTGGCGGGAGTGCGGCAGTTTGAGCAGGGCGATCCAGCAAACACCCAACTGGAGCAAACTTCAGCGGGTGACAACACCAAGAAATCAGATAGCGCGGCCTAAATGGTGTAGAAATGGTGTATGAGCCATCTCCTAAAGGCCGCAAACCCTTGAAAATAAAGGAGATGTGGAGATATATGAAATTAGGTATCGTAGGTTTGCCGAACGTCGGCAAAAGCACCCTATTTAATGCGATTACCAATGCGGGCGCACAGTCCGCAAACTATCCATTCTGCACCATTGAGCCGAATATCGGCGTGGTGGCGGTCCCGGACCAGCGGCTGGACAAGCTCGCGGAGATGTACCATCCGGAAAAATACACCCCCGCAACCATTGAATTTGTGGACATCGCCGGGCTGGTGCGCGGCGCCAGCAAGGGCGAGGGCCTGGGAAATAAGTTCCTCGCCAATATCCGCGAGGTGGACGCCATTGTGCATGTCGTGCGCTGCTTTGTCAACGACGACATCGTCCATGTCGAGGGAAGCATTGACCCGAAGCGCGATATTGAAACCATCAACCTGGAATTGATCCTCTCCGATATGGAGGTGCTCGACCGCCGCATCGAAAAGACGCAGAAGATGCTCAAGGCGGATAAGAAATACCAGGAGGAACTCGACTTTTTCAAGCGGGTCCGCGAAGCGCTGGACGAGGGCAAGTCCGCGCGCAGCGTGGAATGCACCCCGGAGGAGGCGGAGCTGCTCTCCACGGTGTCGCTGCTGACCAACAAGCCGGTCATCTATGCCGCCAATGTGAGCGAAAACGACTTCAAGGGCGGCATTGAGAACAACGCCTATTTCCACCAGGTGAAGGAGATCGCAGACAGCGAACACGCCGGCGTGCTGCCGATCTGCGCGGAGATCGAGGCGGAGATCGCGGGGATGGACCCGGAGGAGAAGGAGATGTTCCTTGCGGACATGGGCCTGCAGGAGTCCGGTCTGGACCGCCTCATCAACGCCTGCTATTCCCTCTTGGGATTGATTTCCTACTTGACCGCCGGGCAGCCGGAGGTGCGCGCCTGGACCATCAAGAAGGGCACGAAGGCGCCCCAGGCGGCCGGCAAGATCCACAGCGACTTTGAGCGCGGCTTTATCCGCGCGGAGGTTATTTCGTTTGACGACCTGATGGCGTGCGGCAGCATGGCAGCGGCAAAGGAGAAGGGCCTGGTCCGCTCCGAAGGAAAGGACTACGTGATGAAGGATGGGGACATCGTCCTGTTCCGGTTCAATGTCTAACCCAGGCAAAGGCGTGTGCTGCATCCGGCAGGCCCGGCCGGAGGATGCGGCCGTCCTCGCGGGGATCTATGCGCCCTATGTGCGGGACACCGCGATCACCTTTGAATACGATCCGCCGGACGCCGCGGAGTTTGCCCGGCGCATCCGGAAAACGCAGGAGCAATTCCCCTATCTGGTCTGCGAGGTGGACGGGAAGCCGCAGGCGTATGCATATGCGTCCCATTTCCACGAGCGCGCGGCGTTCCAGTGGGACGCGGAGCTGAGCGTCTACGTGGCCGCGTGTGCGCAGCAACGGGGGATTGGGCGGGCGCTGTATACCTGCCTGATCGCGTTCCTGCAAGAGCAGGGGTATTCCACCCTTTACGCGCTGATTACCGTGCCAAACGATAACAGCGAGCGGCTGCATGCGAAGCTGGGGTTTGAGCGGGCCGCCCTCTATCCCCGCACAGGCTACAAGTTTGGGCAGTGGCGGGATATGATCGTGATGGAAAAGCGGCTGTCGCCCCCCTTTGCTCCCCCAGAGCCGCCGCATGCGTTTTCCACCCTTCCGGCCGCATTTGTGGAAAACGTGCTGCGGGAAGAAGCCGCGAAATGCAACGCAAAAACAGAGGCCGGGAACCCGCAGCGGTAAAAGCGGCTTGGCTTTATAAAAAAGAGATGCAACCCCCTGCCAGAGGGAACATGCCCCTGGCAGGGGGTTGCTTGCTGTATGTGGGCCGCATAACGCTTCAAGCGCGGCCCTTTGTTTCGGGTTCCTCGGTGAAAACGAAGATGTCTTCCACCGTGGTGTGGAAAACCTTTGCGATGTCCATGGCCAGCTTCAGGGAGGGGTTGTACTGCCCCCGCTCCAAGCGCCCGATGGTCTCCCGCCGGACGTCCACCAGGCGCGCCAGCTCGCTCTGTTCCATGTGGCGCTCCATGCGGAGCTCCCGGATCTTTGTCTTGAGCATGGTCAACCTCCAAAGCGTTCCAGCGCCAGGAACAGTGAGCTGCGTCCCAGCCAAAGCAGCACAAAGCCCAGGGCCAGGTCGTACGATGCAATCGCGAAGTCCCCGGCAAACACGGTGCACGCCAACACAACGCCCGCCAGGACATACAGCAGGTTGCAGATGATCGAGTTGGCTTGCCGCTCGTTTTTGACCGCGCGCTCATCCATCTTTTCCCGGGGAAGGAATGCCACCAGCAGGGTGCCAATGATGACCACGACGGCCACACAGAGGGCTGCCACGCGGAGCCAGGTAGGTTTTTCAAAGGGCCATTTTCCCAGCAGCAGGAAGCACAGGATCAGCGCGCCGCCCACGACGTCCAGCTGTTTGGCGCGGGTGATGGACAATTCCGGAAGTTTCATAGGGGATTCTCCTCTCCGTGTGATATATTTGTATCTTATGTGATAAATATATCACTTCAGTGCGGCATTGTCAAGCGCTATTTCGGATTTTATGGATGGGACAGTGGGCGGGGTATCTCTAACATTTGAATCGTTTTTTCACTTTAATAATTTGTATTCATGAATACATAAAAATGTCAGAAATAGATAGGGTTCCCTTTTAAAGCGGCGAAAACAATAAAAGTTATGCGGATAATTCATGAATTTTCAGTTGAAATATTGACAAGGGAGGGGAACTATGTTTTAATATGTTTACCAAGTTCATTGGAATAAGTATTAAATTGGTATTGCTTTACAATGGGATGAACTACCATTGCAAAGGCCGGAATCGCCTTCTTTCCGGCAAGGGTTTTGAAAGGGGGATGCAAGGAGAAGGCACGGTGGAAGGGAAAGGTTCCAATGGGGAACAAGGAAGATTGTCATTTTAGGAGGAGAAAAATGTTTCAGGTGAAACGGAGGGCGACCGCTCTTTTGCTGGCCGCCCTGATGGCAACATCTGGATCGGGCGCTGTTGGGATGGCGGCGGATTATTCCGCCAGCGGGTCCCTGGACAGCGGCGCTGTGTGGGAACTGGGGGACACCCAGGTCACCGGCTCGCTGCATGCAGCACCGGCCGAGGCAGACCTTGAGCAGGAAGGCCCGCTGGGATGGATCCATTTCAGCGACAAAACCCTGGAAAACTGCCCGCAGAAGGACGGGGACAACGGCATCACCAATGTCGAACTGTCCGGCACGCTGGCGCAGATCGCCGGGGATACCGCAACCGATTTCCGCTATACGGACGCGCCGGAGGGCAACACCAAAGGCCAGGTCATCAACGGGACGGGCGGCCGCGTGTCGTTTAACGTCCCGGCCAGCACGGAACCGCGCTATCTGCGCGTCTATACCGGCTCTTGGGCGTCCGAAATCACGCTGCGCGTCTCCATCAACGGAGAGGAGCAGTACACCCGTTCCTTTGGAAAGCGGAACACAACGTCTGGAGCGGACTGCTATGTATCTTGGATTACGTATCAGACCGAATCTGAAGAGGATGAGGTCACGGTGACCGCTGAAATTACCGACGTCTACGACAGCAGCGGCAGCGGCAACATGAGCATCCAGGCAATCGCCCTGACCGACGAGGCGTTCCCGGAGGAGGAGCAGCTCGTGACGGGCCAGGTGCTCGACGCACCCGAAACGGCAAACCTCACCAAGCAGGGCGGGATCGATTGGGTCCAGCTCGACCAGACCGATTTTGGCGCGTTCAACCGCAAGGATACCGAGGACCCCATGATCGGCGGCCCGACGCTGATCGGAACACAGGACTATGTCGCCACAAACACCCAGACAAACTTTGTGTTTTTGGACGGCATTTCGCCCATACAGTCCGTTGAGGACGACAACCACAAGGGCCTGGTGTTCACCGGCGAGGGCAACGGCTTGGAGTTCACGCTTCCGGCCAGCAAGGAAGAGCGTTATGTAAACATCTATACAGGCGCATGGGCCGCGGACATCACGGCGGAAGTCTATGTCAATGATGAACGCGTCTATGCAGAGACCTATGGCAGCGCCGACACCACCGCGGGCACCCCCGCAGACTACAAGATGCTCCAGCTGTCCTACAGCTGTGCGGATGAGGGCGATGAGGTGCGCGTCCGGATGGTGGTTTCCAGGGCATACGACAGCCAGTGGGGCAATATGTCCGTCTCCGCCATCACCCTGAACGATGCATTGGTGGAGGATACCGGTTCCGTTGCGGCGGGCAAGGTTTCCACCGCGCCGGTTTCCGCAGACCTAACCAGCGAGGGCAACATCGACTGGGCTTATTTCAACAATGCCAGCTTTGCGGATTACAACCGGAAAAATGTGGAGGAATCCCAGATCACCAACGTGACCCCGGTTGGCGAGCAGCAGAGTAGCCCGGTGATCCGCGACGCCAAGACCGCGTACGTCTATACGGACGGCGTGGACCCGGAGACGGAGGAAGGCGCCCACAACGGCTTTGTCTTTGTCAAAGAGGGCAGCGGCGTCACCTTTAACGTACCCGGCGGCCCGGATCTGAAGTACCTGAACGTCTACACGGGCGAATGGGCGTCCGACATCACGCTGGAACTCTTGGTCAACGGCGAAGTCGAATACAGCGCCACCTATGGCAACAGCGTCACGACCGCGGGCACCCCCGCCGTGTGCAACGTTGCCCGCCTCCAGTATTATACGCCCAGCGAGGACGACGAGGTCGAGGTGCGCGTGCTGATCTCCCACGGCTATGACGTAAACTGGGGCAACATGAGCATCCAGGCGGTCACGCTTTCCGATACCGCCCCCGTCAGCCTGGACGAAAAGATCACAACGGACGAGTGGGAAATCGACCACACCGGCGGCCAGATCCAGTCCATGAAGACCCTGATCGACGGCGAGATGTACACCATCCCGATGCGCACGGACGACCGCGGCGGGTTTGTCTGGAAGTACAACGGCCGCCAGATTGCGATGACCTCCGGCGACCCGGCGGAGGACGGCAGCATCACGTATACCGGCCGTTCCCGCAGCTCCAACGAGGACCTGACCTTCACGCTGCGGTATTCCGTGGACGAACAGAAGCAGCTTGTGGTGACCGCTTCGGTGACCAACAATAAGGATACCGAACAGCCGGTGGACAAGCTCTCCCTGAACCTGGGCTTCAACACCTATCTGGAGAGCTATCCGCAGTACAACGACCAGCTCTTCCCCACGCTCCTGCGCTGCGAGAAGACGCATCTCTGGGGGTACCTTTCCACCCCGTCCGGCCGCCTGATGACCATTGCGACCGACGCGCCCGTGGCCTCCTATACCCTGGACTATGAATGGGGTGCGCACCGCATCTATACGGCGTCCCTGGACGTCTTGCAGTCCGGCGAGCTGCCGGAGCGCCATCCGGAGGGGATGGACCACCTCGCAGCCAACGAGACCAAGACCTGGAACGTCTATCTGAAGCCGGTCGAGAATTTGAATGCGATCGACGAGGTCAAACCCACCATCTCCAACAACACCATGCTCCCGACCATCGACGCAGACCGCTACACCATGGCGGAAAATGAGGTTTCCCAGGTGACCATCTATTCCCAGTCCCCGCTGAAGGACGGCGTGGTCACGATCGTCGATGAGGACGGGAACGAGACGCCCTTGGCCGTGACGGACAACGGCGACAACACCTATTCCTGCACCTTCGAGGCGGAGGGCAAGGCAGAGGGCGTCTATAAGCTCTGGGCCGAGAACGAAGCCGGCTATAAATCGGAAGGCATGTTTACCATCCGGATGCCGTGGTCCTGGTACACGAAGATGGCCCGCAAAGCGGCGGTCGAAGCGCCGCAGAAGGCGACCTCCCATACAGAGTCCTGGTATGGCCTGTACTCGGCGTACATCGCCAAGAGATACTTCCCGGACGAGGAGCTGGACATGGCGATCGACGAGAAGTTCGAAGAGATCTATCCCCTGATGTACGACGTGACGACCGACCTGCCGACCTCCTGGCAGAGCCGTATCCAGAACCATTCCGGTATGCTGGGCGTCTTTGTCGATAAATACCAGAGCTCCGGCAATATGAGCGACCTGGAGAGCGCCGTCCATCTGGCGGACTTCCTGCTCACCACGCAGGGCGAGAGCGGCGGCTATTACAACGGCAGCACGGATTACACCTCCGTCATCTATCCCGCAAAGTCCATCATGGAATTGATCTATGTGGAAAAGGACCTCATGAACGATGAGAGCCTCTCCGAAGAAGACCGCGCAACCTGGGCGGAGCGCTACGAGCGCCATTTCGCTTCCGTGACCCGCGCCATGGACAACCTGGTCAGCCTGGACGGCCACTTCGAGACCGAGGGCCAGCAGACCTTTGAGGACGGCGCAAACTCCTGCTCGGCGACCCAGCTCAGCGAATTTGCCCTGATGTTCCCGGAGGGGTCTGCGGAGCGCGAAAAGTATACGAACGCAGCGCTCAAGATCATGAATTACCACACCTCACACCAGCAGTCCATCATCCCGGATTCCCGCATGAACGGCGGCACCCTGCGTTTCTGGGAAGCCCAGTATGACGTAGAGATGCAGCTCACCAGCGATTCCCCGAACATGATGAACTCGCCGCACGGCTGGTCCGCATGGAACATCTATGCGCTGTTCAACCTGTATGAACTGACCGGCGACCAGCAGTATCTGGAGCGCGGCATGAACGCCATGGGCTCCTGCGCACAGCTGATGGGCTTCGACGGCACCCTCCGCTGGGCGTTCATCGCAGACCCGTACCGCAACACCGGCCTGTGGGTCAAGGATGAAGAAGCTTCCCACGACGATGTGATCGTCGGCAAGCATGTCAACACGGTCATCGGCGAAGAGTACGTCGATATGATCTCCTACTGGTGGAGAGCACCGAAGAACACCTGGGTGCCGGGCTACACCGCCATGGGCGGCGCTGTCACACAGGGCGCGGCGTGCGACAACGACGTGCACGAGGTGTTCAAGGCATTGGGCGAAGTCGCCCTGACCAAGGCATATGTCTTCCAGAAGGACGACGGCGCCTATGAAGCGTACAACTGCACCGTGGAAGAGACGGACGGCGGCCTGGTGATCACGCCGGCGGAAGATGTCGTCTCCAACGTCAGCGTGCAGGTCAACCAGGACACCAACGTCACCGTGAAATTCTACAACGGCGACCTGTCCACAACGGTTTCCGCGGGCCTGCCGCAGTGGGTTTCCACGGAAGAGAACGCAGCAGACTTTGAGAATGGCGATAAGGATTCCAGCCTGAGCAGCCTGACCGTGAGCAACGGCGAGCTGAGCCCGTCCTTCCAGGCGGATGTGCTGGAATACACCGTGGACATCGGCGCACAGGCGGGCACGGTGGACATCACCCCGACGGCGAACAGCGAACACGCGGTCGTCTATGTCAACGGCACCCGCGTCCTTCCGGGCGAGAGCTACACCGTGACCATGGACAGCGCTATGCAGGAAAAGACCATCCCGATCGTTGTCAAATCGCAGTACCAGGCGACCGAAACCAATTATACGGTGACGGTTTCCACCATGGGCGATTATGAGAACGTGGCGCGCAAGGCGTCGAACGTCACCGCGACCCGCATCCAGGGCCCGGCGACCAACCCGATGAGCCTGATCGACGGACACCACGGCCTGGATGGTTCGACCACGACCCACCTCACCGTCGCGCCCGACGGAACGCCGGACAACTTCATCACCCTTTCCTGGGACGAGCCGCAGAGCTTTGAAAAGGTCCTTGTCTGGACGTTCTACGGCACGCAGCAGGGCCCGATCAGATGGGATTACCAAGTTTCCAGAGATCACGGCCAAACCTGGGAGACCGTGGCGGAGGACGTCACAGCGGAATGGCAATATTCCGATAAGACCCAGGAGAGCCATGAAGTCAGCTTTGAAGAGCCTTTGACCGGCGTCACCGACCTGCGGATGGTGCTGAAAGAGGGCCTGCACGCCTGGGGCAACACCTGCATCAACGAAATTGAGGCCTTTGGCAAGAAGGCGGAAGAGCCGCAGGAGAAGAACCTGACGGCGACGTACAACAACAAGGACGTCACCTTGACGGTGAATGGCGAGCCGCAGAAGATCGCAGACCTGCTCGGCAAGTTCGAGATGAAGGACGTCGCGGACGGCACGGAAGTCGAATTGACCTTTGCGCCGCGCGTGGAGGGCAAGAACTTCCGCTCCGTGACCATCAACGGCGGCGAACCGCAGCTCATCAGCGGCGATACGTACACCTACACGGCGACGGTCGAAAACGGCTCCATTGCTCTGGACTTCGTCTTCGAAGTGACGGACAAGCGCATCCTGGAAGAGACCTACAACTATGCAAAGACCTATGTGGACGACGGCACCGTCGATTCGCTGGTCACTGCAGCAAAGGAAGCCTTCATGGAGGCTTACGACGCAGCGGCAGCGGTATTGGCCGACGGCGCAGCGACCCAAGCGCAGATCGATGCAGCCTGGAGCGGCCTGCTGAACGTCATCCACTACCTGGACTTCCAGGCGGGCGACGCAAGCGCGCTGGAAGAGCTGTATAACCTGCTGAGCGGCCTGGTGGAGGACGACTTCACGAGCGACAGCTGGGCGGCATTTGCCGGCGCAATGGCGCAGGCAGCGGAAGTTATTGCCGACGGCGAGCCGCTGGAAGCGGACGTCACGAAGGCATACGACGGCCTGCTGAACGCAGCGGAGGGCCTGGTGCGCGCCTCCGATCGGAGCAGCCTGAACGACTTGATCGAGAAGGCGGAAGAAGTTGCGGCGGAGATCGCAGAGGGCAAGTACCTGCCGGACGGCCAGGAAGCTTTCCAGGCGGCGCTCGATGCAGCAAAGGCGCTGACGAAGGACGACGCGCAGGCGACGATCGACGCGGCGGCACAGACGCTGACCGAGGCCATGGCAGCGCTCCGCAAGAAGGCGGATAAGAGCGAACTGGAAGCTCTGCTGAACGAGCTCGAAGCACTGGATGCTTCCGACTACACAGCGACGAGCTATGCAGCGGTTGCCGCTTCGATCGCGAACCTGAAGACCCTGCTGGCGGACGAGACCCTCGACGCAGAAGAGGGCCAGGCGGTTGTGGACAACGCGGTCGCACAGGCGCGCGCGGCAAAGGCCAACCTGGTGGAAGTGAACAACAGCGGCTCGAACTCCGGCAGCTCCGCCGGCAGCACATCCGCGAACGTTGGCAATGCGTACGGCGCAGCGGGCGTTGTCTCCGCAGGCCAGAGCGTGGCGGCGAACGCCTATGTGGTTTCCGACACGACGGTCAACTTCACGCTGAAGCACGGCCAGGCGTATTGCTTCAAGATGACGGTGGTCAACGGCAACGCCATGACGCCGGGCTTTACCGTCGGCAATGGCGATGTGCTGAAGACCCAGTATGTTGCAAAGATCGGCAATGACTACTATTACAGAGTGTATGCGATCGGCACGCCGGGCCAGAGCACGGGCGTTTACACGACCCTGCCGGGCAATGCAGCCGTAAAACATTGCACCGTAACGATTGGCTAAGTCCAACATGACAAAATAGAAGGGAAGGCATCTTCCCTATAAACAAGAAAGGCCCAACCCCGGGAGTTTTCCCAGGGCTGGGCCCTTTTGAGCTTCCCCTGTGGAGCGGAAAGCAAGACGAATAGCAGTTTACTTTCGTAGGGAACGCCGTAGGCGAGAGGGACGCCGTGCGTCCGCCGTAGGCGCGAGAGACGCTGCGCGTCCGCATCCCGACCGGAGGTCCGCGAGAGACGCTGCGCGTCCGCATCCTGACCGAAGGTCCGCGAGAGACGCTGCGCGTCCGCATCCTGACCGGAGGTCCGGAAAAATTTCCGTTGTTTTGTCAAAAAAGCTTCTCTGCTCCAAAATCCTCTAAATAAATACTGGCGATTCATGCAGAAAAAATTTTTTGCATAAAATACATATATGTATTGACATAACCAATGAATTGTATTAGGATTATACATAGAGCGAATTGTTCGCCCGATGTGATAATATATTGAAATACCTAAAGCGTGTTGTGCGACGCGCTGTACATATAGGCGGAGGGATTCTCCGTACAAAGCGAATAGAAGGGAGGAAAGCACTGCGTCCGATTCGCACAAATGATGAAAAACTCTAATTTAAGAGATGGAGGTCAGAAAATGAGTCGAAGAAAAGGCGTAAGCAAACGGGTCTTTTCGGCGCTGTTGTCAGCAACGATGATCGCGTCGACGGTCCCTGCCATGAGCATCACCGCTGGTGCGGAAACTACGGCGCCTGCGGAAGGAAATATTGAGCTTTCCCGGCAGGTTGCTGCTGACGGTATGGTCTTGCTGGAAAATAGGGATGAAGCTTTGCCAGTGCAACAAGGCACGACGGTAGCGATGTTCGGTCGCGCTATGATCGACTACACACGCGGCGGCGGCGGTTCCGGTGCAACGAATGTGGACTACACCCGCAATATCCTGCAAGGGATGCAGATCAAAGAGGAGGAAGGGAAGATTTCCCTGTACCAGCCTCTTGTCGATTTCTACACCGATCAGGTGACGACGAACGGTATCACGGATGATGCGCAGATCAATGTCACGGACGAGATGATGAATGCGGCGGCGGCAGAAGCCAACACCGCAGTTGTGACCATCGGCCGCTACTCTTCGGAAGGCAGCGACCGTTCTGCGACCAAGGGCGACTACTACCTCAGCGATGCCGAAGAAGAACTCATTACCCGCGTGGCGGCAAAATTTGACAAGGTCATCGTTGTGCTGAACGTTGGCGCTGTGACAGATACCAGCTGGATCAACGCGATCGAAGGCGTGGATGCTGTGCTGGTAGGCTGGCAGGCCGGTATGGAGGGTGGACTTGCGACTGCGGACGTCCTTGTGGGCGACGTGAACCCCTCCGGCAGACTGGTCGATACCTGGGCGAAGTCGTATGAAGATTATCCGAGTGCGGAGACGTTCAACGAATCGACCAGCTATGTAAATTACACGGAAGACATCTATGTGGGCTACCGGTATTTTGAGACCTTTGACCCGGATTACGAGAAGGTCAATTACCCGTTTGGCTACGGCCTGTCTTACACGGATTTCGAAATTTCGGACGTCACCGTAGACTTTGATGGCGACGCCCTCACAGGCACCGCCAATGTTTCGGCAACCGTGACAAACACCGGCGACATGGCCGGCAAAGAGGTCGTGCAGGTGTACTTCAGCGCGCCGCAGGCAGGCGAGGGCGAAGCAAAGATGAGCAAGCCCGCCAAGGAGTTGGCAGCGTTCGATAAGACGGACCTGCTGGAGCCGGGCGAGTCCGAAACGCTGAACATGTCCTTTGCAATTTCCGACATGTCGAGCTATGACGACATCGGAGAAACTGGACACAAATCCGCCTATGTGATGGAAGCGGGCAACTACGACATCTATGTCGGCGATTCCATCAAAGATGCAGGCGAGGAAGGCGTGCGCGGCACGTATACCCAGGACGAAACCGTTGTGACGGAGCAGCTGACCGAAAAGCTGGCGCCGACGCAGCTGCCGGAGCGGCTGATGGCGGACGGGCAATACCACCAGATTGAAGTGGCGCCGGAGTTCGACCCGCACCACACGATCGCGGCGGAAGGCCAGACCATCGTGCAGAGCGAAGCCATGATCGGCGGCGATGTGACGGTCGAAAGCTTCTACGACGACAATTTTGAGCGCTTGAGCTGCATCGCCATGATGAATGCGGCGGGCAAATATGCCGAATATGAGATCACGGTGGAAGAGGCCGGTTATTATTCGGTCATGATGCGCTATGCGAACGGCTACGCAGATCTGAGCAACTGCTTCCAGGTGCTGATCGACGGCGTGGCGCAGCCGGGTATCCGCTTTACCGCCCCGCAGACCGGTGATGGCGACGGCGCCAGCGAATGGTACAACTTTGCAGATGCAGAGCCGTTCTATGTCTACCTGCCGGAGGGGACGCATACCCTGCGCCTGGTAGCAAACGGCAACAACCCGAACTACGATTACATGGTCTTCGAAAAGGCGGAGGGAGAGATTTCGGTCCGCCAGAAGATCTCGGCCACGGAGCCGACCAAGCTCGAGGCAGAGAACTTTGATTTCTCTGGCGGTACGGATACGACGAACTATGTCCGGACCGAAAGCTTCACGGTAGGCGATTATAGCGGCACGTGCCTGGCCTACATGAACCATGTGAACAACTGGGTTTCCTATTACCTGGATGTAGAAGAAGCCGGCGATTACGACCTGTACTTCAATGTGGCGAATGGCCGCGCAGGCTTTGACTGGGATGTAGGCGTCGATGTGGACGGCGCTGCCGTGGAGGGCGATACCCTCACTGTTCCGCAGACCGGCGACGGCGACGGCGCCAGCGAATGGTACATCTTTGAGGATGTGGGCCCGGTTACCATCCCGCTGGAGCAGGGCAACAACATTGTGACGTTCCGCTGCAGCGCAACCAACGCCTATCCGAACATCGACTACATCACCTTCACGAAGGCGGATGCAGCGGCAGCCCCCGCTGCTATGCGCGCAAGAGCATTCTCCGCGAAGGCGGTTGCAGAAGATCCGGAAGAAGACGAAAAGATCATGCTGCTGGACGTCTATGAGGGCAAGGCGACGATGGACGAGTTCCTCGACCAGCTCACGGACGAACAGCTGATCAATATGATGGGCGGCCAGCCGAACACCGGCGTTGCAAATACCGGCGGCATGGGCAACCTGATGGAATATGGCATCCCGAATATCATGACGGCAGACGGCCCGCAGGGCATCCGCATCGGCGTCAACTGCACCGCATGGCCGATCGGCACATTGCAGGCCTGCACCTGGGACGTCGACCTGGTACAACGTGTCGGCAAGGCGGCCGCTGTGGAAGCGCGCACCAATGGCATCGACATTTGGCTCGCACCCGGCATGAACATCCATAGAGACCCGCTCTGCGGACGTAACTTCGAGTATTATTCCGAAGATCCGCTGGTGGCAGGCAAGATGGCTGCGGCGCTCACAAAGGGCTGCCAGTCCGAAGACGTCGCCATCTCCCTGAAGCACTTTGCGGCGAACAACAAAGAGACGAACCGCTCCAGCAGCGACTCCCGCGTATCGGAGCGCGCACTGCGCGAAATCTATCTCAAGGGCTTTGAGATTGCAGTCAAAGAGGCCGATCCGTGGACGATCATGTCCTCTTACAACCTGATCAACGGCACGGAAACGTCTGAAAACGCCGAGCTGCTCACGGACATCCTGCGCGGCGAGTGGGGCTTCAACGGCCTGGTAGAGACCGACTGGGGCAACAACTCCAATCATGCGTTTGAGCTGAAGGCGGGCAACGACGTCAAGATGTCGAGCGGATCCCCGTCCACATTGCAGAGCGCATTTGAGAAAGGCTTCATCACTCGCGACGATCTGGAAAGAAGCGCAGAGAGACTGATGAACCTGGTTATGAAGGTCAACACGTTCCAGAATAAGATCGTCAACCCGATTACCGTAGATATCGGCGACAATACGACCTTCAAGGCGGCAGAAAACATCCTGTGGTCGGAGACCGCAAGAGCAGAGGCCACCTCTGACGTAGACGGCGGCAACAACCTCGGCTACTGCGATGCAGGCGCATGGGTTGAATACCGCATCAATGTTTTGACGACAGGCACCTACAACCTTTCCGCACGTACGGCATCTTCGGCCGGCTCCGGTGCGTTTAACGTTCTGGTGGACGGCGAGACGGTTGCAAGCTTTGATGTGCCCAACACCGGCGCATATCAGAACTGGGTGACCCAGGATCCACAGCAAATCAGCCTCGAGGCTGGCGAGCACACCTTCCGCATCGAATGGACCGAGAGCGGCTCCAACCTCAACTGGCTGTTGTTCGAGCGCACCGGCGAGCTGGCAACCGAACATGCACTCACCGTTACCTTCCCGGCAACAGTGGAACTGAGCGTGAGCGGCGAGAGCCAGACGATTGCAAACCTGCTTGGCAAATACACAGCCAATGTGATGGGCGGAGATGCCCTTGACCTGGCCTTTGCACCGAGAGTGGAAGGCCGCGAGATCGCAGGCGTCACCGTGAACAGCGAAGCCATTGCGGAAGACAGCTTTGACGCTGCCGAGTATGTGTACAGCGCGGCCATGCCGAACGCGGACACGACGATTGAGCTTGGCTTCACAGTGGTAGACAAGCAGAACCTGCGCGCTGCCATTGAGATTGCAGAAGGCCGGGCGGACGAGGCTGCGGAAGCAGTGGAATCCGTACAGGAGAAGTATGAAGCAGCCCTGCAGGCGGCGAAGAACGTCGAAGCGGATAAGACCGCAACGCAGGATGAGATCAACGGCGCATGGAGCGACCTGATCGACGCGCTGCATTATCTGAGCTTTGTCGCAGGCGATAAGAGCCAGCTGGAAATCCCGATGGAGATCGCAGAGTCCATCAACCGCGACCTGTTCACGCCGGACAGCCTGGCAGCGCTGGACGAAGCGTATGCAGCAGCTGCTGACCTGATGGACGACGAGGAAGTTCTGGAAGCGGACATCACCGCAGCAGTGGATGCGCTGTATGACGCGATTTACGGCTTGGTTTTCCGCGCAGACATCAGCGAATTGGAAGCACTGGTCACCAAGGGTGACAGCATTGTTGCAAATGCAGATCAGTACATTCAGAACGATGCATGGACGAGCTTTGAGACCTCTCTGGAAGAGGCAAAAACCGTCCTGGCAAATGAAAACGCAACGCAGGATGCGGTGGATACCGCAGCAGAAGATTTGGCAGCGGCGATCTCCGCCCTGCGCCTGATCCCGGATAAGGATGCTCTGGAAGCATTGATCGGGGAAGCCGAGGCAATCAATACCAATAAGTACACGGCAAAGAGCGTAGCAACGATGAAGGCCGCATTGAGCACCGCGAAGGCAGTCCTGAACGACGCAGAAGCGACCGAGGAAGAGGTTGCAGACGCAGTCGAGGCGTTGGAGAACAGCATCGACGGTCTGGTCGAGAAGAGCACCTCCACGAGTTCGAAGGGCAGCACGTCTGCCAACGTCGGCAACGCATACGGCGCAGCGGGCGTTGTATCTGCAAGCCAGAGCGTGGCAGCGAATGCGTATGTGGTTTCCGATACGACGGTCAACTTCACCTTGAAGAGAGGCAGCGCATACTGCTTCAAGATGACGG
>OLSM01000261.1_pt1 | contig 54586 bp, 39 predicted proteins | sample 1672721 | NCBI WGS metagenome assembly OLSM01 (sample SAMEA3136717, study PRJEB25190) | human gut metagenome
CTGTCCTACGTGAAGCTGTAATGTTTCAAATTTAAATTTTCTGTCTTTTCTCTCTAATTTTGCCATGGGTTTATTCTCCTTTTTCTAATTCCTGTTTTGTATTCTTATTCCGCAGCCAGAGCTGCTTGGAAGTTAAAATCTTACTTAATTAATGCCTTGCGGTTGTCTTGATATTCGTACCTACTCTGTAAAGAGTGGTGTAGAGTAGTATCTATCTCCGCTGTCCGGAAGAAGTGCTACGATTGTCTTGCCCTTGTTCTCCGGTTTCTTTGCATATGCAATTGCTCCGGAAAGTGCTGCTCCTGAAGAAATACCTACCAGGATTCCTTCTGTCTTTGCAAGAAGCTTCGCGGCTGCGAATCCTTCGTCATTGTCTGCTTTGTATATCTCATCATAGATCTTTGTATTAAGGACATCCGGTACGAATCCTGCTCCGATTCCCTGAATCTTGTGCGGTCCGCCCTTTCCTTCTGAAAGTACCGGGGATGCTGCAGGCTCAAGTGCTACAACCTTCACATCCGGTTTCTGAGACTTCAGATATTCACCAACACCTGTCAGTGTTCCACCTGTACCGACACCGGCGATAAAGATATCAACATTTCCATCTGTGTCTTTCCAGATCTCCGGGCCTGTTGTCTCTCTGTGTGCTTTTGAGTTCGCCGGATTAACGAACTGTCCCGGGATAAAGCTGTTCGGGATTTCCTTTGCAAGCTCTTCAGCTTTTGCAATTGCTCCTTTCATTCCCTTTGTACCTTCTGTAAGTACGATCTCTGCTCCATATGCTTTGAGGATATTTCTTCGCTCAACACTCATGGTCTCTGGCATGGTAAGAATTGCTCTGTACCCCTTCGCTGCTGCGATTGATGCAAGTCCGATTCCTGTGTTTCCGGAAGTAGGTTCGATGATAACAGAACCTTCTTTCAGGATTCCTTTCTCTTCTGCATCTTCGATCATTGCCTTCGCAACACGATCTTTCACACTTCCTGCCGGGTTAAGATACTCAAGCTTTACAAGAATCGTTGCTTCAAGTCCAAGCTCTTTTTCCAGATTCACAGGTTCAACAAGTGGTGTGTTTCCAATCAGTCCAAGTGTGCCTTTATAAATTGCTGCCATAGTCTATATCCTCACTTTCTTTATTAACCTACTTAGTTAGTGTGTTTTTGATGGTTTGTATTATATACTTATAAAACCCATCTGTCAACTATGTTTTTATATTTTTCTTTATTTTTTATTATACAATATCGATCGGAGATGTAAACAATCAAAAAATATTCCCATTTCGGAGTTTATTTTTTTATTCTCAAAAAAAGATTCCTATTTGGGAATCTTTTTCTATGTCGTCTCTCGCTCAATCAACTTCGTTCCAAACACCATATGCTGCACGCTTGGTTTCTCATCATCCGCCGCTTCAATATCTTCTAATATCATATCCGCTGCCCTCTGTCCCATCTCACGACCCGGCAGCTCCATGGAAGTCATCGCTGTCTCAAGCATTCCTCCGATTGCATGACCGGTAAGGCTGATGACCTTGACTTCCTTCGGCACTTTCTTTCCGCTCTCTTTCAGTGCCCGGAGTACTCCGATTCCCTGCATATCCGCAGCAACCATGATTCCATCTACTTCATCAAATGCCTCTTTGAGCCGCTCCACACCTTTATAACCATCTTTGAAATAATTTCCGCGCGGCAATCCGGACTCTACCTGATATTCCTTCAGGCCAAGTTCTTTCATTGCCTTGTGGTATCCTCTGTAACGTTCCGCATACGGGGTAAACTCTGTTGATCCATTGATAAAACCAATCTTTGTACACCCCTTCTTATAAAGATACTTTGCCGCTTCATATCCGCAAGAGAAACAGTCGGCTTCTACCGAACTGAATTTCCTGTCCTGATTTCTAACAAGTTGGACAACTGCCACTCCATTTGCCTTGATATCACGGATCAGTCTTGTGTTCTGTCCGGTCGATGCGATCAGGATTCCGTCTACCAGTCCATTACGAAGACGGTTCAGACATTCTGCTTCAATATCCGGATCATCCTTCGTCAAACAGATCATCAGACTGTAACCTCTATTGCCTGCCTGCATCTCGATCCCCTGGACGATCTCACCAAAAATTGAAAGATTTACAGATGGTACAACTACTCCAAGCGTCCGTCTCTTCCCCTGTTTCAAACCTTTCGCCAGCAGATTTGGGCGATAGCTTAACTGCTCTACCGCTTTAAATATTTTCTTTTTCGTATCCGGATGAACATACGACGTGTTGTTCAATGCTCTGGATACCGTACTCACATCTACGTTCGCAAGCTTTGCAACATCCTTTAATGTAGCCATAACATCTCTTCCTCCTGTGCATCTGTTCTGTTCGTGCAATTAATTTACGCTCTTTCTATTATAACATGCCACAAAAGCCTGGCAACCATCTCATCATGATAATCACCAGACTTTTCATTCTTATCTATAAGACCGTAGAAGCGGACACATACTTCCTGATCTTTATGAAAATGAAGCAATCAGCTTCGGAATATAATTTGCAAGTGCAGAGACTGTCATTGCTAATGTAAAGAGATAACTGACTGTCATAAGAACCTGCAGTACTCTTGGTGCCTTCAATCCAGCCTGAACTTCTTTCTTCCAGAACATCAATGTGATGAAAAGACCTGCAACCGGAGTTGCGATTGATGTTGCGATGTTAGCAATGAAGATCAGCTGTGTCGGAGAACCGTCGTAGATGAAGCAGACTACACATGCAAATGCAAGTGTGATCATACATCCCCAGCGGATCAGCTTGGACTCAAGTGCAACGTCTTTGTCGAATCCTGCACTTAAAAGTACCATACCTCTCTGCGTATTACCGAGAAGTGAAGAGAATCCTGCTCCGAGAAGTGCAACTCCCATTACAATGTTAGAAGCTTTTCCAAGGAAAGGAACAAGAAGCGCTGCCAACTGTGCCGGTGCTTTAATCTGAATTCCCTGTGGATTCAGAACGATTGCTCCAACCAGCATGATTGCTCCGGAAATCAGGATAACTGATACAATATGTGCGATTGCATCCCATTTCATTGCTCCGTTAAATAAATCCTCTTTTTTCCACTTTTTCTCAGCACCGAGATATGTTCCATAGATTCCTGCTGTCACAGCTGCATTTGTACTGATATAAGCAAGTGCTGTTGTAAGACTTCCTTCCGGTACACTCCAGTGTGTTAATCCATGTCCCATTGCACCCCAGTCAGGTCCGCCGGTTGCAACCAGTGTTGCATAGAAAGCAAATATCATAGCAATGATACAAACTAAAATTCCTTTTTCTACTTTTGAATAAACACCTTTTGAAAAGTAAAGCACTGTAAGTACTGCCAACATGATCAATGCTCCTAATTTCCAGTTGATTCCAAATACAAGGTTCATACCTGCACCTGTTCCGGAAATATTTCCAAGTGTAAAGAACAGGCAGGATAAGAATAATGCAACACCACAGAATCCAGATGCAACTTTTCCATAATAATGTCTGATCGCATGTAAGATTGGCATTCCTGTCAACATAGAAATACGGTAGGATGTCAGCATGAATGTAACACCCATGATCAGGATCGGTATAATCAGCCAAATCAGGCTGTATCCATAATTCGCACCAATCATTGCAGATGTTGTAATATTACCAGGTCCGATTACTACTCCGGTAAGGACAATTCCAGGACCTACACGTTTTAAAATTTCTTTTGCAGAAAGCTTGTTGACTTTTGATGGATCAAATCCATCTATCCCCAGATTTTTGTTATTTTCTGTCATAGCTCCTCCGTTCTAAGAGTGATGTCTGAAACATGATTTTTTCGTATATATTTCAGACACCACATCTATAGTTATATCATAATTTTCGTCTTATTTATCTTCGAACTGAGTCATATCAACTTCCGGAAGCTGGCTTCTCTCAAGTCCAAGAGCTACCCAGTCTTTTTCTTCCTGATTCAGCGGAAGAACCGGTTTTCTCATAAGTGCTGAAGAGAAGATTCCTCTCTGTTTCAGAGCTTCTTTCAATCTTGCATGTGCTTCACCTGATGGCTGTCCGCCTCCGTAGATTGCCTGGGAAATGTGGTAGATACGATCTGACCAATCCTGAGCTTCTTTTAATGTATGTTTGTCTGGGTTCGCAAATACTTCTCTTGCCGGGCAGATGATCTCCGGTACGCATCCTGCGAATCCAATCAGAGCTCCGTCCATTCCCGGGAACCAGCTTACGCACAGTGTCTCGTCATGACATGTGATAAGAGAGATGTCCGGGCACTCCTGACGAAGAAGACGTACGTCATGCTCGTAGATAGATGTAACTCGTGTTCCCATCTTGATACATTTTACATGATCGATCTCTTTGCACATTTTGATCAGTGTCTCTACCGGGTAGAAAGCTTTGCTTGTTGCCGGGTACAGGTGGATGATGATGTCGATGTCAGCTCCCTCTGCAACGCCTTTTACATACTCGAATGGTGCATCCGGGTTCATACCGAATCTCAGCCACATATGTGGTGGCATAAGAAGGATTCCGTCAGCTCCCGCTTCCTTCGCTTCTTTTGCCATCTCGATTGACTCTGCTGTGTTCTCGCAGTTAACACCGGAGATGATTGTCATAACGTCTCCACACTCTTCTGCACAGATCTCTACAACACGTTTTCTCTCTGCTCTTGTAAGTCCTGTGATCTCTCCTGTATGTCCGTTACATACAAGTCCGTCCATTCCTTTTCCGTAGAATGTTTTGATCCATCTTAAATATGCTCTGAATTCTGGTTCGTTGATAGAATAATCGTCATTAAGCGGTACAGATACTGCTGGGAAAATTGTCTTGAATGTTTTTACTTTTGCCATTTTTATTGTCTCCTTTTTCTTCCGAATTTCATTATTATCAATTTCCAGAACTTTGCGCATTGTTCATTTTTCATATTACAAACGTTTGTTGTTTGCTATGTTTAGGTTATATCACACAATGCAACACCCGGTCAACGAATCAGGCCTCTCCTGCAATTTGTTGCATAAATCCAATTCATCTGCCATTTTCATGCAATTTATTGTGTATTTGCACAGCAAACCGCATAAAGACTGAAAAATTAGTTTAAAAAGATAAGTTTAACGAAAAGGCAAAAAGGAAGCTGCCGCTTCGCAATTTTATTGTTAAAGCGGCAGCCTCCTCTAAAAGGCATATTTTATCTTATAATAACATGGCAGAATTATTGCAGTATGTTTCTTAGTCTTCGAACTGTGTCATGTCTACTTCCGGAAGCTGGCTTCTCTCAAGGCCGAGAGCTACCCATGCTTTCTCTTCATCGTTCAGTGGAAGAACTGGTTTTCTCATAAGTGCTGACTTGAAGATTCCTCTCTGTTTCAGAGCTTCTTTCAGTCTTGCATGAGCTTCACCTGATGGCTGTCCGCCTCCATAAATTGCCTGGGAAATGTGGTAGATACGATCTGACCAATCCTGAGCTTCTTTTAATGTATGTTTGTCTGGGTTCGCAAATACTTCTCTTGCCGGGCAGATGATCTCCGGTACGCATCCTGCGAATCCAATCAGAGCTCCGTCCATTCCCGGGAACCAGCTTACGCACAGTGTCTCGTCATGACATGTGATAAGAGAGATGTCCGGGCACTCCTGACGAAGAAGACGTACGTCATGCTCGTAGATAGATGTAACTCGTGTTCCCATCTTGATACATTTTACATGATCGATCTCTTTGCACATTTTGATCAGTGTCTCTACCGGGTAGAAAGCTTTGCTTGTTGCCGGGTACAGGTGGATGATGATGTCGATGTCAGCTCCCTCTGCAACGCCTTTTACATACTCGAATGGTGCATCCGGGTTCATACCGAATCTCAGCCACATATGTGGTGGCATAAGAAGGATTCCGTCAGCTCCCGCTTCCTTCGCTTCTTTTGCCATCTCGATTGACTCTGCTGTGTTCTCGCAGTTAACACCGGAGATGATTGTCATAACGTCTCCACACTCTTCTGCACAGATCTCTACAACACGTTTTCTCTCTGCTCTTGTAAGTCCTGTGATCTCTCCTGTATGTCCGTTACATACAAGTCCGTCCATTCCTTTTCCGTAGAATGTTTTGATCCATCTTAAATATGCTCTGAATTCTGGTTCGTTGATAGAATAATCGTCATTAAGCGGTACAGATACTGCTGGGAAAATTGTCTTGAATGTTTTTACTTTTGCCATTTTTATTGTCTCCTTTTTCTTGTATGAGATAACATGATTTTTAATGTTTCCTAACAATGCGCATTGTTCATTTCTTTCTATGCAAACGTTTGTTGTTTGCTATGATTAGGTTATATCACACAAAAAAGAGACGGTCAATAAAATAACCGTCTCCTGCAATTTGTTGCATAAATCAGATAAATAATGGCTTTTACTGCAATAAGTTTCCAACAAAATTCATTTTATCCGTGATACTCCCCATTATATTGGATCAATGTAATATCTTCTACATTCGTGATCTTCCGGATCTTCTCTGTGAAATCAAGCTCATTCTGCCGGCAGAACACCTCAACCGCCATCTCTGTCTTCTCTCCACGCATCGTCTTTGACTTTATGAAATATTTCATTTTTCCAAAGCTGCGGATAATTTCATCACCTGCCTCATCTCCCTGGTAATGGATCACGGCGATATAGATTCTGCCTTTCTGCTGCTTATGATAAAACAGATAGATCATAAGGATCATAACCGCTGCTGCAATCAGCGCCAACGGATACATTCCTGCTCCGGTCGTGATTCCTGTAGTGATCGCCCAGAAAAGATAGAGCAGATCCATCGGATCTTTCACCGCTGTACGGAAACGAACGATAGACAACGCTCCGACCATACCAAGTGAAATCACAATGTTCGTACTGATCGCCAGAGTAACCATGCAAGTGAGAAGTGTCATGCCGACCAACGTAACCGCAAAGCTCCGAGAGAAGATCACCCCCACATAAAACTTGCTGTAAACCATATAGATCACTGCTCCGAGAAGCAACGCCACGATCAGCGAAATTGCCATCTTCGGTGCATTAAAGCTGTCAAACACGCCGGATTCCAGCACCGACTTCTTAATCATATCTTGTACACTCATAATCGTTTTCTCTCCTGTGTTTCATTCCAATATTCAAACCCATGTAAGTACTGTGACTTTTCATAACAGAGTATATATTTCGATACTGCTGTGAATTCCTGTGCATTTGGCGGAAGCAGATCACGCACGATCTGTGGAAGCATCTCTGTGAATTTCACTTCCATGACCAGCTTCCCCGGTTCTAGCACAGACAGTGTCGGAAGAGACGGATCAAAGATATCATAACTTCCGACCGCCGCACGCACATCACTGTCAAATGTGATCCTGACTGTCCCCTCGTCCATGATCCACGGTACACGGTCATAGTCAACGATTGTACGCGGACGCATAAGATTGCTGACGCATTCCACATAAAATTCTCTGCACAATGGATAGGGACTCTTTAATAAAAATTGATAATCCCCATCAAGAATCCTGTAGAATTCTTCTTTTGTCAGCGGAGCGCTTTCTTTATAAATATAACTTCCGAATTTCTTCTTCCGCTCCAGTTTGATTGAACGGTCACTACAATCATAAATACGGATCCTATATTTTTTTCGCATCAGAACACCAGATTCCTTTTCCGCATAAGCGCTGTTGAAATAATCTTCAAAATAAAGACTGCGGATCATATAACCGTTTCCCTTTGCATTTGGATCTTTTTTCAACAAATGCTTCATCCTCAGCTCCAGCAGTTTTTTCTCACTGGTACTGATCAGATATTTCCACTCATTACGGAAGCGTTCTTTTGATAAATCATTCTTCATAAATATCTTCCTCAACATTTTGTCCGCCTGTAATGTAGAAGCATTTCATACCATAGTTTTTCCCATCATCGGTTACATAATAATCAAATGCATCCTGCGTCTTTCCAGATTCGTTTGTCGCACGGACACGGACGAAATACTGTCCGTCTGACGGAACTGTCGTCTCCGCTTCCGGAATCAGAAGACCGTCCTGACGGAATATAATCTCATTAAACTGATAGTCTTTCGCCACTTCAACCGTATACTTAATTGTCTCCGCATCAAAATCATAGGACGCATCCCAGTTCAGCTTCAAGGTATTTCCCTCGATTACCGGTACTCCAATATAAAATGGCATTGGTTTTTCCAGACTCTCCTTATAAAGCTCATAATTTTGTTCCACCTCGGAAGGGATTGCCGATGCAACTGTATCATATTGAGCTTCGGTCAGCGGTGCATTCATCTGGTCCGGCATCTGATACAAATACTTCTGCGTCACTGTACGATATTTCTCTATCATACTGCTGATCCGCTCTACGCTGAGATAGGATCTCAGATCCTGAATTGCCGCATCAAGTTCCTCACGAAACTCCTCGGACTGCAGACATCTCTGAAAAAGAACATTTCCCCAGTAATTACTGATTCCACATTCCCAGCTTCCCTGATCGGAACGATTTTGAATACTATATTCCGTTCTCATAAATGATCCATCATTGTCCCACGCAATCAAATACCAGGTATTTGAATTCTGTGGACTATATAAATATGTATTACGGTTCTGCGTATCTACATTCCCGGTCAGGATCTGATATGCCATCCAATACGTCAGATTTTCTCTGTCAAAATATTGATCCAGGATATTACCAATCGATTTTGAATTATCATTCAGATCCGTAAGCATCTGGATCAATTTCGTATGGTCAGAATCTCCCTTGATCTCCAGAAGCTTTTCAAATGCTGTCTGATCATAGGTCGGATCGTCTTCTTTTTTTATCACATCTTCATAACGGTAAAACTCAAATGAATTGATCTTATACAACTGCCCATTTGAATCCATTCCATGATTCTTCATTCCCGTCTTGTTGAGCTGCTCCACCTGCGTATACAGTCCATAATCCTGAAATTCCGTGTTGTTCCCTTCGGTGAGATCTCGCACATACAAATGTACGAACTGGGTTCTGAGAGACATCAACTGTGGGATTCCCTTCAAAAGATCATAAGACAGCTTATTGCGGAAACGCATTCCCTCTGTCTGGTGTTTATTCAGGTTGATCGTACGCTGTCCTCGCCAGGTTCCTTTATTCTTTTTCAGTTCTATCTTATAATTTTTCTGTGCATTACTGCTTGAAGTCTGCCCTCTGATCTGCACCGTCGCATTCGGCACACTTTCACCGTAACCAACCTCTCCACTCTGTGGACCAGACTCATCTCCAACCTGGAGGAGCGCCGCTGTCTGGTAACGGTCTACTCCCATTTTGTCATAATCATAAGCCGAATAACTGTTGATTTCCTTCCAGGTATGATTCGTACCCTCCGAAGAATTCCCTTGAGAAACCGTAAGATACATTGTCACAACACTCGTCTCGTCATCATTTTCATAGAGGCTGTCCTTATCTCGAAGATGAACGTCATTGATATCCTGTGTCTTGGCCTTTTCTATTGTTTCTTGTTGCTCTGTCTTTGTTTCTGAAGCATTCCCTGTTTTCCCCAAAGCTGTACATCCCGTCAGGCAACAGGACATTCCTAATAAAAGGGCACATCCCAGTGCAATTGATTTATAATTTTTCAAGCTCGTCTCCCCTTTCTATTTTCTCTTCCAGAAAACATCCTAACCGTGTGAAAAATCCTGTTTTATCTTCCGCCACGATTGGTTGTACACTCAAAATATAATACGGAAGTTTTTTAATAAAATATCCAAGCCGCAGCGTACAGATCAGAAAGAATACTGCACTTCCAAGTAAAAATCCAAAGCCATAGTATACTTGCGGGAAAAATAGAGATATACAGGTAAATCCTGTCGTACACGCCGCAAACATTCCTGTTGCATATAATGCTCCTTTATAATCTGTAAAATACAGCAGGATCAGCATCATTGTATTAGCAACCGCATAAAGTCCATAACCGACACACAGTGTCCTGAAATAGCCTTCCATAAGATCATTAAATCCAAGCGGAAGATAGGTCAGGAGAAGCTGTCCTACAGAAAGCGCCAATGCCGTTGTAAGAAGCTGCTTCAGTGCCGTATACTTCAGCTCCATATTCAAAACTTCTTTCATCTCGTTTCCTGCCTGTAAAATATCTTTAATTTCTCCTCTGTCATTAAACAGACTGTAGTAATTCCTGTATTTCGGATAGAAATTCACTTCCACCGACACAACGAAATTAACTGTCGTTATAAGAATCGTCAGATATGCGATCATTGCAGGGACATCGTGATACGGAGCACCATAGAATAACCCCTGTACATGTACATGGATCGGACTACACCACATAATAACCAAATGTGCAAAAAGTCCGATATTCGTAAACAAGCCTATAAAAGCAAGCGGAAGGAATTGATCCACCCAGCGCAGAAAGAAAAATGCACTGCTCTCACTCTGTGGAAAATAACGGTATAGCAGTGTCACGTCCCACAGAAGCATGATCCCATATCCGATCGTTACAGCAATCATCATTGCCTCTACATGTGGAATTCCGATCAAAACCAGTAGAACTCCAATCAAAAGCGACACTGTCACTGCCGACACAAACGATAGAAGTATCCCTTTATAATCCTTTATCGCGGTCAGATAACTCATCGCATTCCATGTGACGATCAGTTCTCCGAAAAACTCCAGACACAAAAACTGATCAATCAGATTGATTCCGGAAAACAAAAGAAAGATTCCGTACATGATTCCACCGACAACAAGCAGAATCGTTGTCGATCCCCAGAAGGAAGGGAGCACTGTTTCATGTCGTTCTTCATACAACATATCCGCAATATATCTCGTTACAACCATAGAAAAGAAGCTTGTCACAGTCAGCGAAGCGAGAAGTGTATAAGTAATCATACAGTTTAAAAGCTCCCGGTTATGCCTTGTCGCGCCGGTATGATCACAGATAAAGGTAATCCCAACCAGCAATACAATACCAAGCAACATCGGACCTGTACAGATAATTCCGGCATATCCATAGGCTTTCGCAGTCGATGCAATTCCACTTTTCTGGAATAATTTCTTTAACTCAAATCCGATTCCGGCCATCTGCTTCTTCCACCTCCCGATACATTTTCCGATACTTTTCAATCATTTCTTCTTTTCGATAATACGCCTTTACCCGTTTCTGTGCATTTGCGCCCATACGAAGTCTTCGCGTTCTGGAAGCACACATCTGATCCATTGCCTGCGCAAGTCCCTCACGATACATTGGCGGAACACAATATCCTACGGATCCATAACAGTCCTCCTCGTTCCCGTCCAGAAGTTCCCTGCAACAGCCCACATCCGTAGTCACACAAGGACGCCTTGCGGCAAATGATTCCAGGACAGACAACGGCTGTCCTTCTGATATACTCGTCAAAATTGTAAAATCCAGCTTTTCCATATAGGAGATAATATCCACACGGCCTGTAAAGATCACATTTTCCAAATGTAACTGATCGACCAGCGCATAGCATTCCTGAGCATACTCCTCATCATCAACGCCACCCATAATATGGAGCCGCACATGATCTCTTTTCGTACACAGCTCATAAAACGCATAAATCATTGTCTTGATATCCTTGATCGGCGCCAGACGCACAACTGCGCCAATATCAACCCATCCGTCTTCTTCTTTCAACGGAATAGAAGAGAGTCGTTCGTAATTGATTCCATTCTCAACTACACGACATTTTTCCTTGTCACATCCCATCTGAATCTGTGCAAGCATAGCATTGGTAAACAACGCTGAGACAGAAAAGGCTCTCGTATAAATAATATCCGACAACATATAAAAGAAGGCGATCCACTGCTTTTTAAATGCCGGCTGTACCCATTTTGCACGGATGATCTCTTCTTCACGCTCTCTTGTATAAATTCCATGCTCCGTCAAAAGCACTTTCTTCTTATAGACATATCCGCCGAGACACGCAAGAAGTCCTCCGTACCCCGTACAGATCGCGTGATAAACATCTGCCTTAGGCACTTCACTTCCCATCAGATAAAGAACCGGAAGCAGCATAGAGCGCATCGTGTGAAATGCATCCGCAAACGGAGTATATGGATAATCTTTTATACAGCACTCTGTCAATATATTCAAAAACTCTTCACTTTTCAAAAAGGACATCGGGTTCAGTTTCTGGTCATAATAGAGGTGAAACAAAACCTCCCAGTCCGGACGTTTGCACAGCATCAGCTCCTTTAAGCTGTTCTTTTCTTCCTTCGTAAAAGCATGAAGCATTTTCCCTGAATCCTTCAGCCTCAGAGCATCATCCAGGAAAACCTCATGGACCTCGACGACATTTTCAGGAAGTTCGTAGACAAATTTCCCTCGATCCTTCGCATTTGCTCCGATTACCCACAGAACAAACTCATGCTCTTTCATTTCATTGATATACTGATGCATCCATGTGGATACACCGCCAAACACATAGGGATAACATCCCTCTAATATAAGACAGATTCTCACAACTAACTCCTTATCTGCCGCATTTTACTGCTTCGTATTTTATTCTGTTTTCTCGATGGTTACAGTCGGCTCCTTTGCCTTGAGCAAATAGAGATTTCCGGTCAAATGCGTAAGTTTTCCTCCCGAAACATCTCCCGGTGTTCCTTCGTTGATCCGCACCATAAAATACACTTCATCATAAAAATTGTCGAGTTCCAGTCTGATCTCCTGATCTGTCACTGTCTTTGTAAATGTGACCGCTCCGTAGCGCTGGATCGCGCCGGACAGTTCCGAACCTGTAAGCTGTCTCAAGGACGGTGCTGAATCATCCAGCCAGTCCATATAATCACTTAAGTTCCCTTTCAATTTTTCCCAGCCAAGTGCCGCACCACGATCTTCGTCCAGAAGATCATCCGGATGTATAAAATGGCTGTTCACAAAATGCATGTTCAATTCAGACAATGCTGCCATCTTCATATAGCTATCAATGATCGCACCTGAAATGATACGAGGCTGTTCCACAATACCGTCCTCCGCCACTTCAAATTCCTGCACATAAGCAAACTCACCGGTGAAATAGTTACTGGCGATCGTCCTGATCTGCGGAAAATCCTCTGCAAGCATTCTCCTACCTTCTGCCGACAATACATTGGACGGTGGTACATAAACCGACATCGATGTGCTTGGAAATATTTTATCGCCAAATCGTACCAGTTCCTTTACAGCCTTTTTCATTGCCGACTGATTTTTCCAGGTGTCATATGGAAGCACATCGCCATAGTCCGTATTTGGGAGGCTTAACGGCTGATGATTGTATCCATGATATCCAAGCTCCCCGCCCTGATGGAGCAACATATTTCCAAAATATTCGAAGCGTTTGGTATCTTTCTGCTTCTCGATCGTCCCGTCTGTCGCATCCCCATAGTTCTCAATCATCACACCTGTATAACGGATACCATGATCAGAGGCAAGTTCCAGCATGTCCGGCCACCATACGTTCATATAAAAATTGCTGATGCTCATCTCATAATCACGTTTCACATAAGTACCGTCTCCATTTGGAACCGGTGACGGGAAGTCATCCAGATAAAATGCTGATCCATTGATCACCGGATAGATACCGACATCCGTAAGAAGACTGTAAGACGCTGCATAAAATCCACGGACTGCCTTCTCATACAATCCAAAATTATCTACTACAAACTTTCCTTTTCCATATTGATTTTCCCAGATAACCGGCTGACCGTTTTCATCCTCTACCTGCGCATGAACCTTCGCCTGCTCACTCAACTGCACTGACCAGGCAGAATCATATGGATCTGTGATTTCATAAGCCTGCCCGCCGCCAAGCATAAAATCCGGTTCAAAATAAATACTGTCTACAACCGTATTTTCATAACCTGAAGAAATAATTCCAAGCTTCTGCTCTATTATCGACGTATATGCCGTTTTCTGAAGAGTCATCGCAAAGAGCGCATTTCCACCTTCCGAAACCCAGTCACACAGTTCCAAAAGTTTCTCTTTCAATGGACTGATATCACTTAATAATACAACCACTGTTTCATACTCATCATAGTCAGGGATCACAGAATCACTCTGCAGATCGACTACATCCGTCCCAACCTTCATATCTTTAAATATTTGCTGAAACTGTGTCCAGGCCTGTTCACTTGCTTCATCCGCACTGTTGCGAATGACCAGACAGGTCTTCGTAAGCGACTTCACAGCCGTCTGTTCGGTGACTACTTCTTCTCGATCGAGATACGCAACTTTTCTATTCTTTTCTGTATATTGAATACCACTTCGTTCAGCAAAAAGAACAACTGCCATCATCATAAAGACGCACAGGATTACTAACATGCTTTTAAACGGAAATGTTTTCAATGATTTTAATCTAACCAAAAATCCAATGCCTCCTTACTCTTGGAAGACAGATAAATGTGTTCCTCCTGCATCTGTCTTAAACACTTCTGCAACTCGGATGCCATTTTACGTTCCGCCAGATACTGTATCTTCAGAGTCCAGAATTCTTCTCTGTGATGCCATTTCTGATCCATAAGTTCCAGAATTTCTCCCGCCTGAACATAATCTCCGTTTTTCATCAGATTTTTAAACAGGCACACACATGTATGGAGCGTTGCTTTTATCTTCAGCTTTTGATTCAAAAGCCGGATATAACGAACTCGCTGTTCTTTCTCCATCTGTGCTTCCAGAATCCCCTGATTCAGATATTCTTCCATAAAATTACAATACTGATCCAGAACTTCAGGATCATTCGGAGATGCCGCATACAGTTTTTCCAGTTTCTGCAACCGGAAGTCATACTCCTTAGAGAGCTCAACCATAGCTGTGATCGCATAATGAACCACCTCTACATCTTCGTTCATACGAGCCTGTTTCAGAATGTCCATGTATTCTTCCGGATCGTCGTTTAGCACATCCATGATCAGCTCACGTCGTACCCCCGGCTTATTGATCAGAAGTGCTTCCTCCAGCGGAACAATCTTCTCATCCATATCCGAAGCTGCCTGAAAAATATTTTTATAAATCTCTTCATTCACACGAAGCTTTTCCACTCCCGGCTCTATTCTATTGTCTCTTTTCGTCAGCCTCTGCAAATGCAAAAGCAGCACACATATCGTCCCCCAGAAAGGAACAAAGACTACAAGTCCGATCAGATATTTTTTCACTTTCAGAAAATGTGTCTTTATTCCCATCCAGACCAACACACAACAAACAATATGTAATAGGATCAGAAGTATCCCAAGCACCGTTTGAATCATAATATCTCTCCCACAAATATGCCGGTCACAATCTGTTGCGACCGGCAATAATTCTTCGCTTCTCTTTCTTTTCTCACTTAATCCGCACTCTCGACAGCATCGATTTCATGACATATAAATCCGCCCTTCTCCAGTCTTGCAAGAATGATCGGCAATACTTTCCTGTCCGTCTGCGAAAGAATGAGAAACAGCTCTTCTTTTTCAGAAATTCCCCAGACATCATTTTCACGGACAGACTTCTGCAGCACTGCATCCGCCTCTGCAAGTGACATCTGCGGATACTCCAGTTTTAGAAGCGTATAGGATGCCAGCTGTTCTTCTCTCATAGCGTGAAATGAATACAACCTCTCTTCAAAATACTCTGGTTTCAATGTACTTGTACCTGCCACATACTGCCTGCTCTTAACCGCTTCCTGGTATTCCAGTGCACGCAAAAGAGCGGTCTCCACCAGACCACTGAGAACCTGGAACAAATTCAGATAATAAAGAGAAAGCTGCTCGCCCTTTACATCCTGAATAAAAATCAGCATCACGAGCTCTCCGTCTTTTTGAATTCCTTTCATACACATTGGATATCCTTCCAGGAACTCCCGGTTTACCCATACATTTCCGGCTTCTACTGCCTCATTTGCCTCCAGATAATCCTTCATACAAATAGAATTAGCAAACACATCTTTCATTCCTTGTGATGCGATCGTAAGTCGTCCAAACTGCTTTTTCTTTCCCACCGAATAGATTGCAATCGTATGATTCTCAAGAACAGATTCCATCACATGAAGCGTTTCGATAAAAAGATCCTGCGGAAGAAAGACATCAAGTTTTTTCGTAATGTCAAAAATCTTACCAAAACTGTCTCGACTTCCCAGAATCTGCTTCTTGTACTGACGCTTATCCCGAAGCGTCTCCTGATACATTTCCCGCGCAAATAAAAATTTATCTAAAATAAGTTTATTTTCCGCTTTCATAAACCGAACATTCTCAGTGTTCTTCAATCGTACATATCCACAGATTGCACTGACAGCGAAATAAAAGATAAATGGAATCCAGTTCGACGGTTCGTAAAAAAGTGTTGTCCATCCGATTCCTGTCTTTGCATATGCCGCCAACAGCGAAAGGGATTCCAGTCCTGCTGATGCGAGTCCATAATTAATACCGTATAAACTGCTGAACAGCACGATATATACCAGCCGCAAATCGATCATCTCAAACTGCACCTGATTCCCTGCCACTCGGTTCAGTACCTCGAACACAAAAAATGTGAGCAACAGCTCGATGATTCTTACAACTGTCGCATGACTGTTGAGAAAGCTCTTCAAAGCATCTATCTTTCGGATCTTATAATTTGTCTTCTGACAATACTGTGCATATATTTCCGAGAGATCTTCCAAAAGAGAAATCTTCGGAAACCAGCCATATTCATTCCTCAATATCTTGTCAGTGACTATTCTCTCCTGAATCATCGCATCTGCAAGATATGTAATGTGTGCGAATGGAAATATCTGCTTAAGCTTCTCTCCGAGCTGTTCAAAGGTAAAATGAAACACTTGCGGAATCTGAAGATAAGTACTCTCCTCATTCCAGTTATCAAAAATCTTATATAACAGGTCCGCAAGATCACTCAGAGCAAGAAAATACATTTCCTGAGATGGTGCTTCTTCAAAGAGGATCGACTTTTGATTGAGTGCTTTAGAAAATAATTGAAAGAAATAATCCTCCTCGTAAGTGCCGGAATAAAGGTACGGCGCACGCAGAATCTTAACAGAAATCTGATGCAGTTCGCAATACTGCCTGCTGAACTCCTCTACGGTACGAACCATTAGTGTCTTTCCGGTCGTTTCCTCATACAAACCCTCCGGACCGGTAATATACAGCAATCGTGAATTCGTATTTCCTTTATAATAATGTAATACTTTACGTAAAGTCTCAAGCTCACCGTCTTTCTTCCCATGAAAGGTGAGATAATTAGAAAAATAAATCACACCCTCAAATTCATAAGTCTTAAAGATATCTTCAAATTCCTTCTCTGCGTGTGGCATTGGATGTACCGATATCCCTTTGCGACGATCTGACTTTAATGCAGTCTCTCCAAGCAGGAGAATCTGACACTCCGGGAAGGCCTCCTTAATAAATTCAGTTGTGATATATCCGATGTTTCCAGTTACTAATAATTTCATAAGATGATAGCCTCATATTATTCATTTCCTTTAGTATAACATTTTTCCTTTCAGATTAGAATAGACTAATCTTATACAAATTATAGCTGATTGAGCGCCATTCTATAACAAAATTCACTATGGTAAAACAGTGAAGTCACACCGCACCGTCACCCTGTTCTTTCCATCCAACGTACAGGTAAACAAACTCAGCGCCCACTCTCCGCTTGTCATATCTTCCACGCTTTGTGGAGTCAGTGCCTCTACCACTGCCACTTTGTATTCGAACCGATTCCCGGCTGCATCTGTGAAGATCACCTCGTCACCTGTCTCAAGTTCTTTCAACTTCCCGAAATGTGTTCTGTAATTATGTGCCGCAATCACGAGATTATCCAGATAAGCGCTGCCCGAATAGCGGCAAGGTGCTTTCTTCAGAAGCGGATAGCTCCATTCGCTCAATACCGGAAGCTTCAGGTCGATCTTCGGTATCTCAAGCACTCCGATGCATGCCGCGCCGTCCAGATCTTCTAATGTGATCTCCGGCATCTCCATCTCCGGATTCAGCTGATAATCCGGTATCTGTCCGTCAGATTCTTCTGCTTGTTTTCCCTCATCAGAAATGTTCTGGTTCTTGTCTCTATATTCTTCCAACAGCTTCTCTCTGCTTTGCTCTGCCCTATAACCGTCCCAAAGATTGTATACAGAAAGAGCAAGGGCTGCCGCGAAAAGCAGCAACCCTGTGATTGTAAATATCTTTCCTATCTGATTCTTTTTCTTCTTGCTCATCTATTCTTCTCTTCTTTTCTATCCCGTAAAACTCTTCCCACCAGCAGACAGATCGCACCTGCAAATAAAAGCACAAGTACCGGCCACCAGAGCTGTCCTGTCTGTGGGAGCTTGTCTGATGTCTTGTCTGTTATTTTATTTACTGTTTTATTTGTTGTTTTATCCGTTGGCTTCTTCGATGGTGGATTCACTTCTCCATCCGACTTTCCAGGCTTCTTTGCTGTATTTGTCAAGACAACTGTATTCCCTTCACGCGTGACAGCAACGGTATACCCATTCGGAACCTCTGCCTCTGACACGCTCCAGCGCATCAGTGTAGAAAGATTCTTCCATGTATAGGACCACTGGTTTTCTTTCGTAAGTATCTGGCGATCGGCGACTGTTGTATTCCCCTCCACATCTGTCTGCAGCAGCTCTACCACGATAGAATCCGGGCGTTCTTTCTCCTGATCCTGCTTCCACACTTTCAATACATGAATCTTCGTCTCTTCTTCCTCTTCTGGTTCTTCCGGCTTTCCCGGTTTGTCGTTCTTCTCGAACTTCAGAACCGCTGTCACCTGATACGGATCCATTCCCTCGGAAGTTCCCTGTGAATCCTCCGGCAATGCGATCAATGCTGTCTGAGGCTCATAGATCTGTGTCTTGCCATCTTCCTGCTGCTCTGTTGTCTGTCCCAGCACAAGATAAAGACCTCGGTTAAGATCTGTAAAACATACTTTCCTGTCCGAACCTGATGCCAGCACTGCATCTGCTGTGATTCCGTCACGTCTGATATAGTCCGCCAGTGCATCCGCTGTCCCCTGCCAGCCCTCCTGGTTCTTCTGCTCCAGTGAGACCGGATACTTCCGGAATCGTTCCGTCAATGTAAAACTGCCCGACTCCTCATACTCTGCCACACGGTACAGAGACAATTCCATCCCCTCAACCGGGCAGACAATCGAGATGCTTCCCTTCTGTGTACTCTCTTCTTCCGCTGCCAGAACCGGACTGCCCTTTGAGATTCCGAGTATCCCGGTCAGCGCAATGAGAAATGTCAACACATATATCATATAATTCCTGTCTCTGTGGCGGATTCTTTTCTTTGGACTTCGCATGTTCTCCCTCCCACTGATTGATTTATTTCTTATTCTTTTTCTTCGAACGACCAGCGGACCGATCCGCTACAAGGAAACTGATGATTAAAAGAGGAATGGCAATACATACCGCAACCAGTACACTACTTACCTTCGCCGCATCTGATGTAACTCTCACATCACTTCCTGCACGATTCTCGATCCTGTGCCCACGTACCAACAAACGATGCGTATTAATACCATAAGGCGTACAAGTAAATAAAGTACACAGATCCTGTCCTTCCTCAATCTGAAGAAGTCCATAATCCTCCGGCTCTACAATCGCAATCTGATCTACTTCATATGTCAATACCTGATCATATACATGAAGCGTGAAAATGTCTCCCTTCTTCAATCGATCCAGCTTCGTAAAAAGCTGTGCACTCGGAAGTCCTCTGTGCCCGGATAAAACACAATGCGTTCCACTTCCGCCCACCGGCAAGCTGGAACCTTCCAGATGTCCTATCCCGACCTGCAAAACAGATTCATCCACTGTATGGTAAATAGCAAGCTCACATCGAATCTCAGGAATCTCAATGTACCCCATCATTCCTGTACCATCCGCATTCAATAAACTTTTGTAAGTATCCAGTTCTTCTTCCGTCGGTGTAAAACGCCCGGCATTCGATAAAAGGGCTTCGTTATATGCCTTCGCCGCATCAATTGCATCCTGCTTCTTCTGCTTATCCATCTTCTCCATCGCATCCGAATAATTTGCAACTGCTTTCGTCTGATGCAATGAATTCCAATAATTACTCACTGTTGGATACAACAGTAAGGACAGGCCTGTAACAAAAACAATCACGGTAATAATCGTTGATATCTGTTTTTTCATCTTGCTCTTACAACCCTCTCCTTACTGTTGTAAAGGGAATGCTTCCCATTCCCCTTACAACAAATTTAATCCTGTTGCTGTTCACACTACGTGCGATTAGTAACTATTCTTTCTTTATTTAGAGTCTGTTCTCTTCTTTGCAATCAGTACAACACCAGAAATAAGTACTAAGAAAGCTCCTGCGATGTAGAATATAGTTGTACCCATACCACCTGTGGATGGGAGGAGGGAGCCGGATTTGTTTTCTACGTTAACTTTCGTTGTTGCGCTCCCATCCTGAAATAGATTAACAAACGTTGCTCCGTCAATTGATTTTTCAATCTTAACAACAATTGCATTATTTAATTTATTATATCCCTTTGGTGCTTCAATCTCTTTAAGATAATATGTACCTAAATTAAGTCCTGTAATATTGAATTCACCAGCACTCGTCGTTTCAATTACAGTAACTTTTTTATTAATATCATCTGTTCCCTCAATAAATCTACGGTATGTTTCTCCCGCTTCTGGCTTGATTAATGTAATAATATTAGTGCAACTTTCATCTGAATACAGTGAAAATTTTGCTCCAGCAAGAGGGGTATTAGCTCCAGTATATTTAAATACTGGAATTCCAAAGGTATATGTATTCGTTGTTGAATGCTGACTCTCTGTATTCTTATCCCCATATGTCAGATATGTTTCATTTGTATTTCCTACTCCTGAATTTCCTATCTCTGCATCTCCTGTCAGGATAGCAATATATGAGACAACAATTTTATATTCTACCGTCTCATGCGTCTTAAGATACTCATTCTTAAATTCAACTGTAAAACCATCACTATTTTTAGTTAACGTATAGTCTTGGTCCTCCTTTAATGTATCATAAAATGTTCCTTCACTATCTGCAGCATGTACTTGTAATGTGCTATTTGTAATTGTATTCATTGGATCTTTTAACTTAAAACCTTTTGACATTTTATCATATAACTTGTAGTTATATGCTCCCTTTTTCACATCAATAGTTATTTGAAATGAAACTTCGTCTCCAATATTTGCATAGCTAACATTACTATAGTTACTTCCATTTGATGCTACTTGCTTATCTACTGTCGGCACACCATTCTTTTCTTGAATTGTCACATCTTTATTTGTTGTATCAAGACTACAAAGTGCACCTGCACTTGAATCTACTAAATAGTAACCAAGTGGAAGATTCTCAAATGTCAATGACACTTTTGCTCCAGATTCACCTGGTGCAGTCGTTTCATGTATGTCATTGGTCTCATCAAATACTTCCTTACCCACATTAGCTGTCGCATATTCCAGTGCCGCCTGTGCTAATTCTGCTGCTTTCGCTTTATCCTCCCCAGTCTTCCAAGTTACATATCCATTCTCATTAATATCTACATACTTAGAACCTTTACCAGACTTTCCAAAGAAGGTCTCCCATCCCTTTGCTGGTTTATAAGAATAAAGCCCTATTTCTTTTCCATCTGTATCCTTCTTAGGCTCATAACTCTCTAATGTTAAAATCTTATAAATTTTATACGTCTGGCCACTAATCGCATTTTCGATTGTAATCGTTCCCTTTTCTTCTGTCTCTGTCTCCGCTGCTCCTACCACGCTACACATTCCTAACACCATCATAATTGAGAGCATTATGGCAGTAATCTTCTTAATAACCTTCATTCTTCTTCCTCCTTGTTTTTCTGTTACCCCCCCCCGATTTTTTCAGGTCAGGGAAACACACTCTCTTTTGTTATTTTTTTGTATATCTTAACAGCATACGCAGGCTTGCTAAGAGCATTAATATTATTCCTGCTAATCTGTAAAGAAGAGTTCCACAACTACCGGTTGCCGGCAGCATTTTTGTATGGCTTTGGTTTGTCACCGTTACTGTATTACCACACTTAGCAGCATTATTAGAATATGTTACTATATACTGCTGTTTGTTTATTGTTGCTTCTTGTGAAGCTTTAATTGGTTGTTTGTTGTCATCCAACTCGAATACATAATATGTTTGATCTATATTTCGGTTCTTAAACTTCGCCGTCTTTACTCCCGCATCATCCGGAATATATTCAATAGAAACTATTTCCAGTGGATCACCCTCTCCATTAGCATTGCTATAAAGACCAAACCTATAGGTTCCACTTACTGGATTGTGAGAATTTCCGGCTGCGTCATTGATAAAGTCTTTTTTAACAATAATTCCTTTTTGAGCATTATAAACATCCAAATTAAATGACTGTAAATCATATGCGATCTTATATTGATTTGGATTATTCTTCTTTTCACGATAATTAATATACTGTTCTACTCCCTCTGAGTATTGTCCGGATTCCTTTTTTACACACATAGTATAATATGATGTCTCATCACGAATATATCCGTCTATCGTTTCCATCTCTTTCACTTCATAGATCGTATTGTAATTCAGCTTCGTAGCTTCTACGGTATAAACCCCAGCTTTATTTGTCGTTCCGCTTGTAACTTCGCTGTCTGTTTTGCGTTGAATCTTATCTCTCACTAATGCACATTCATAAATGCTAAATCTAACACCTTGCAATTTATTATTCATATCATCCTGATCAATCTTATTAATTGTTAAAGGAGGATGTGCTGTACTTTCGGTGCTGCCACCTGCATTCAACGTATAGGAATAATTGTTAATTATATTGGTTGCTCCTCCGCCGGAAGAATATGATTTCCAATAAACTTCATTCGTAACATTTACTTTCTTACCAGTATCCGGTGCAACATCTACTGTTGCTGAATAAGTAATTTCAACTGGTGTTTTATCTGGGATTTCAATTTCAATGATCTTAGTCTCCAGACTATATTTTGGAGTTATTTTAACCTCACTACCATCTGTTAGATTTCTGGCGTGAAAAGAATCACCAACCAAGCTTAAATTGTCACCCAGCTTATCAACTATAGTTAATTTTTCTTCATCATCTGTTAATAATTGCTGACCACGTGCATTTGCAATAATAGTATACGTCAGACGCTGGCTTGTACTTGGTGTTGACATTATATAATTACTTTCGTCCGTCAGGTTATTCTTTTTCGTCAGATTGTTGTCTCTTAACGTTGCATTCGCCGTGGCTGTGGATATATCCTCTATTCCGTCTGCATTTTGTAGCGTAACTTTATTGGTAAACGTTTTTTCTTCGCCACCAAGTAAAACATTTTTATCCGTTACTCTGCAGACAACCTGTACATCGACGGAGTAATCATCAACAATTTTTTCTGCTTTGAATTCTCCAAGTTCAATCAATGCCTGTTTTCCATTTTTATTCACATAATAAATGGTTTCCTGATTTTCTTGACCGCGGTCAGTGGTAGTAGAATTGCTTTTTCTTTCCCACTCTCCACTGAGTCCTGTAATTTCTTTTGATGCAATATCCAGTGCTTTATTTCCAGGCCATTTAATACGGATATATGCAAGCTCCATTCCATCCGGAATTTCTTCCAGAACACGATAAGTTCCTTGCAGTTCACCGGTATAATTCACTTTAAATGCCCATGCTGCATATACACCACTTGTCAACAGATTTGTGCAAATTCTGCTTGTGTTACCTTCATCTTTTCCAGGCTCAATAACTTCAACAGTACCATCAGTACTATCATATTTAAAGGTCTGACCTAGCTCTTTTAGAATATCCCCACCGTAATAAAGTTTTTGTTCCGCAGAGCCCATTTCTCTTTGTTCATTTTCAGTTTTTCCTGAATCAATTATAAAGACTCTATTTCTATATGTCCTTGGCACACGATATGTATCTGGTAACCTCATAGGTTCTGTTCTGACAATAATATACAGATTTTGATTTTCTCCAAGTTCAATATCTTGTTTCGCCTTAATGAACATATCATTACACTGGTTCTCATTCCATCCCGGCTTTGTAGTGTTGTATGCAAGTGTAAACTCCTGCGCTATATCTTGTACATTACCATTTTGATAGTTCGATTCAAATTCAGTAAAATTTTTATAAGAATTTTCTATTTTTCCTAAATTACCTTTGTAAATACCAGCTATCGAAGTTCCATCCGGATGCATAAAAGAATCTGTCACGTTAGAATCTCCATATATCGCATCCTTTATTTGAGTTCCCGCTTTTATTACGTTTCCTTTTACTTCAATAATCCAATATAGCTGACCATTCTGCCATGTTGTTGCATTCTCTTCCGGCTTTTCATAATACCATGCCTTCTTTTGTGCACTTAAATTATAGTTACCGGTAATCGTCACTGTCTGTGAAGATTTTACAGCATCCCCAAAAGTAAAATCTTGTCCGTTTCTTCTTGCTTTATCTAATTTAAATGTATTTGTTACATTCTCTTTACTGATTGTGCCCAAATTTTTTGGGGTTGCATAATACTCGAATTTATACCAGTATAATTTTTCTGTCCAACCAATCTGAGACGGTTTTAAAGAAAACGATGATTTTTGATCAATATCAAGCCACTTTGTTCCAACAGGTTCTTCTTTTCCTTCTTCATATGCCGTAATCTTCACATAACCAACATATTGCATGTAATCCGGACTTAATGTATCTGTCATAGTAGTATCCGTCAGATCCCATTGACCAAGTGTCTTGTTGACAATAACTGTATATTTCCAGCTTCCTGCCGGGACAGTAACAGATTCTGAAGTTCCAGAAGACTCTGATGATATTTTGGAAATACCTGCATTTGTATATTGGTACTTTTCTTGATCAGAAGGTATCGGAATATCCACGCTTCCGCTTGTAGGTTCGTTGTCCTTCGTCTTCTGCACCCATTGATAATCGTTTAAAGTGACTGTACGCTCTGTATTTCCTATGTAACCATCTGATTTACATGCATTGCTACAAGATGCAAGATATTTATTCTTTATCTCTACACTGTTTGCTTTCATTGCTGCATATACTTCGGGTTGCACTTTTAATTGATATGTCACTGAATATGTTTCTCCGGGATTAACATTAATAGGACTTCCCTCTTTCCCCATTATCTTAAAACGCACCGGGTTTCCATCTGTCTCAAAATTCCAATCTTTTTTGTAATTTTCATCATTTCCTTTTGCCCAATATATATCCATATTCTCAGTAATATCTTTATTTTTGGAATTAAATACTTGAAAAGATTTTGGAATATAAGAAATATATGGATGCATATTACCATCAGTTGAATACCCTGAATAATTCAGATAATCCCAAAAGACAAAATTCTTAAGTGGATAATTACTTGCCTTATTTAAACTGAATCTTAATGTATATTCAATGATATAATTTCCATCTGCATCTTTTGTCGGTGTTGCCGCATCTTTTTGCATTGTATAATCAATCTGCGGTTGAAAGCTCTTTTCCGAACCACCTTTTGTATAGATTTTATCATTTGCACCTTTTGTATATAATTGTGCTTTGTTTCTAATGTTTTGATTATTCTCTATCTTTATGATTCCAGAATCATCTTTTAACTTAACAAAATAAGTCAGTGTCCGGATTTCTCCCGCCTTCATCTCTGCAATATTCCATACAAAGCTTCCCGGTTCTGTAACAGCTGTAGTATCTGTGATTGATTCCGGAATCTTTTGTCCATTAGTTGCATCTGCTTCATTTGTCAAATAAATCGTTCCTGCTGCCGAACTACCCGCATTGTTTGTAATCGTTTCATAAGGGTTTTGTTGTTCCTCTGTAGATTTAAGGGGTTGTTCAGCCTTTCCAATACCAACATAATTTACCAGATTTTTATTCTCTGTAAATTGATCAACTACATATAGATTCTTGATTCCATCTTCACCAGCAGTAACAGTAACTGTATATTTAATATAATCACCGTCTTCTTTACTGCACTGCTTGGTTACTGTAACCGTTCCATAGTGTTCATTATAATCCGTGCCTAAATTGATTTTGATATCACCGTTTGGTGTCTTGACGGTTGTCTGTCCATTTCCCGCTGTTACGGAATTTAGTTTGAGTTCCGCAGTCACAAAGAAATTTCCACTAATTGTTGAATTTGCATCCAATTTGTTTAAATATTCGGCGTTATATGCAACAACTACTTTTCCATTTGTATCCACAGTGATTTTTCCAATCACGTTACTACCTTGTGTCATATTTTTTGTAGTTGTCTCTTTAATCTGAAATTCTTTAGGAAGATTATAAACAAATTCTCCATTATGAGCTTTTAAAGTTTCTACCGGAATCGATGTAAATTCAACTTTAATATTCATGCTCAAATCATCTGGAGTATCGATTGTCTCTCCATTTTTAACTTCTACTTCTTTGCTGTCCTTTTTATAAGTGAATGTAACTGATGTGATTTGATCAGTATAGTCATTCAGCACATACTCCCCTGTCTCACCAGGTGTTTCTGTTGTTCCCGTTCCACCTGACGGCTCTGGTTCCGCCGGTACTACTGATTCCTCTGGTATTACAGATTCTTCTGGAGTATTTTTCCCCTCTTCGTTTCCATTCGCATCATTCCCGGAAGCGTCTGGCATAGTTCCTGCATCTTCTCCCGAGTCAGACAAGTCATTATTTATCGACGTACACTCACTTGTATGAACATGCTCCTCCTTACCGCAGATCAGTTCCTGACTCTCTGAATAACACTCCGCGCTATGCGTATGCTCTTTCTTACTTTCCAGTGTGATAGCCGGCAGAATCAGTGCATAAACTGTCCAAAAAACTACAACACAAGAAAGACAGAGCAATACCTTTCTCCATCTTTTCGTTCTGGTCTTATCTTTTATTAAGTTTTTGAAATACTCTGTTCTCCAATTTCTCTGCATTACTCAGCCTTCTTCCGGTTTCGTATCTGCTGTCTTATTCCTTTTCCGTCCTTCCCTTCGATACCATCTTTTATTTTTGTTTCCAAGTTTTTTATTGCATACTTCCAAATTCTTTCAATGGCCAGATTCGAAATACAATCTTTCCTTCAATCTGATCTTTTGAAACATCACCAATCGCAGCACTTCTTGAATCTACGGATACGTCTCGGTTATCTCCCATAAGAAACCAACGTGATTCCTCTACCTGATGTGGAAGCTCTACATCACAATTTCCCAGTGCTTTCACATCTAAATAGTCTTCTGTCAGTTCTTTTCCGTCAACCGTCACATTTCCATCCATATCAATATCAACCCACTGTCCCGGACCTGCGATCACACGCTTCACAAGAAGCTTATTTCCTTGCCAGAATGCAACCACCTCTCCGGTTTTTAACTGATTGGTCTTCACCGATACTACAATCTGCCCGGCTTCCAATGTCGGTGACATGGAAGAACCGTAGATCTGCAAAACCGGCATCCACAGGGTTGCCACAAGAACAGAAATTGCCGCAACTACAAGCAGCACTGCGATCGTACCGCGGAGTGTTCTTTGATATACCGCCCGGTGTCTCAGCCTCTTCTGTTCGTTCTCAATTTCTTCTATTGTAGGGATATCAACTGAAAGTTTTTCCTTCTTCTTCACTACTCTAATCTCGCATGTTCTTCTTGGCCTGCTTTGTCAGGTGTGCCAATTCTTTTTCCTTTGCTTTTATCGATTTAAGATAGGTATCCGCAGCTTCCTGTGCCGCCTGGAATACGCCACTTAGCTCCACTGCCGCATCAGCGATCGATCCTGCTTTCTCCATCGTGATCTCTCTGGCCTGAAGCTTTGCCTCTGCCTCATCCAGCCTGGTCTGAAGCTCTATCTCCCGCTTCTTCATCTCATAGATCAGATCGATCAATTCGCTTCTTCTTAGATGCTTCAAATCGTTCTTCATATTTACATCCTCGACTCCTTTGTCCTGATTTACGATTCTTATAGTAAAACGGTTCGTTCAAAACCAAGACATATGTCATTTTATACTAAATAAATTATAGTATGCACACCTGATCTTGTCAATTAATTTTGTTCATTTTTTATACATTCTTTTTACATAATTTGTTCTTTTTTTTCACAAAATATACCTTTTCTTTTTTTATTTCAAAAGCAGCTTATATCCTTTGTGTTATTTCACTTTTTTCTTTTCCTTATTTTCTATTTTTTGTCATTTTTCAACAATATACCGAACAGCTCTGTTTGCTTGCACTTTTTTGTCACTTGATTAGCGCGAAACGTTTCGCTTTCAAGTCAAGAAAAAGCCGCCGGAAACAGTTTTTAAGATTTCTCTCAAAGTTCTGTCTCCGGCGGCTTATCATCAACCGTAATTAATCATTAAAATTCAGCGATCACTGTCTCGCCCTGTACTGCATCCATTCCTGTGTGCAGCTTCATATCCGGATAGTCATCTCCGTTTGTAACTACGAGAATACATGTTTTCTCATATCCGTGTGCTTTGATCTTCTCCGGATCAAATGAAAGCAGCTTGTCTCCTGCGCTTACCTTATCTCCTTCTTTCACGAAGTACTCGAATCCGTCACCTTCCATGTTCACTGTGTCGATTCCTTCGTGGATCAGAATCTCTACTCCGTTCGCAAGTGTAAGTCCGACTGCGTGTCTGGAGCCTTCCATCAGTACAGATACTGTTGCGTCACATGGTGCCACGATCACATTCTCTTCCGGCTCGATTGCAAGTCCATCACCTAATGCTTTAGATGAGAACACCTCGTCTTTTACTTCCTCGATTGGTACTACTTTTCCTGACAGATAAGCCTTTACAACGAATGGCTTATTCTCTTCTGCAGGAGCCTGTTTTTTCTTGAAAAATGAAAACATACCTACTTCTCGCCTCTTTCTTTTAAACATTGTCCATTGGTTTCAATTACGTTCTTATACCAGTCAAATGATTTCTTCTTTGTACGTCTCAGCGTGCCTTTTCCATTGTCATCTTTGTCAACATAGATAAAGCCATAACGCTTTTTCATTTCACCGGTTGAAGCACTAACTAAATCAATGCATCCCCATGAAGTATAACCCATAATTTCCACACCGTCAATCTCTACGGCGTCCATCATAGCTAAAATGTGTGCTTTCAAATATTCTATACGGTAATCATCTTCCACATAGCCATTCTCGTCCGGCTGGTCTACCGCGCCGAGTCCATTTTCTACGATAAAGAGTGGTTTCTGATATCTGTCATATAAAGTGTTCATTGTAATACGCAGTCCTAACGGATCGATCTGCCATCCCCACTCGCTTGCTTTCAGGTATGGATTTTTGACCGTTGCAAATACATTTCCGTCTGTTGTATCAACACTTGCATCCGCACTTGCGCATCTGGAAGAGTAATAGGAAAATGAAACAAAATCAACTGTATTTTCTTTCAAGATTTTTTCATCTTCTTCTGTAATATCAAGCTGGATTCCTTCTCTTTCAAAAAATTTCTTCGCATAAGCCGGATATTTACCTCTTGCCTGAACATCAATGAAGAAATAATTTTCGCGGTCTTTTCCCATCGCTTTCCACACATCTTCCGGTGCGCAGGAGTACGGATACGTCTGGCCTGCTGCCAGCATGCATCCAACTTTATTTTCCGGATCGATTTCGTGAGCGATCCTTGTTGCCTCGGCAGACGCTACCAACTCATGATGTGCCGCAAGATATTTCGCCTGGATCTCATTTTCTCCATCTTTAAAGACAAGTCCTGCCCCCATAAATGGAAGGTGAAGGATCATGTTAATCCCGTTAAATGTCAGCCAATATTTTACAAGACCTTTGTAGCGTGTAAAAAGTACGGTTACGAGTTTCTTGTAAAACTCGATTAATTTTCGGTTTTTCCAGCCCCCGTACTCTTTGGTCAGATGAATTGGACAATCAAAGTGTGTGATCGTAACAAGCGGCTCAATTCCGTATTTGTGGCATTCTTTAAATACATTTTCATAGAATTGAAGTCCTGCTTCATTTGGTTCTGCGTCATCACCGTTTGGAAAGATTCTTGACCAGGCAATCGACAGACGGAAGGTCTTGAATCCCATTTCACCAAGAAGTGCGATATCTTCTTTATAATGATGATAGAAGTCGATTCCTTCCATTGCCGGATAGATATGTTCTGTATCCGGTTCCAATATTCCACCGTGTCCAAGCATTACCTTGAATCGATCTTTTCCTGCCGGACAGAGATCGACATTGGCCAGCCCTCTTCCATCCACATTATATGCACCTTCGCACTGATTCGCTGCCGTTGCACCGCCCCACAAAAAATTTTCCGGTAAACTCATTTCTTCTTCCTCCTGTTGAATTTTTCTGATTTTTCTGATTTATTTTCCCATATATTTTTCTATATAAAGATGCACCATTCCTTCGACACCAAGCGGTTCAATTGGCAGATAATGACTGATTGCATCTCTCATCTGTGTACCAAGTGTGTTTGTTACCTCAATTGCCAGCCGGGGAAATATAGGGGATAGGTGAAAAACTTACACCCTTTATTTTACCTCTTCCTAAGTGCAAAAAGTGTCTATATCAGAACCTTTTATCGTTTCTTGATATAGACACTTTTTTTAATAGTCATTCTATTAACTAATTGATATTTTCGCCGTTTGTTGAAATAACTTCTTTATACCACTCGAAAGAATCTTTCTTTCTTCTGGACAAGTCTCCTGTTCCATCGTTATGTTTATCCACATAGATGAATCCATATCTCTTATCCATCTCACCGCTTCCTGCACTGACAAGGTCGATGCATCCCCATGGTGTATAACCCATCAGATCTACACCATCTTCCTCTACCGCCTTTTTCATTTCTGAAATGTGGTGTTGCAGATATTCTACACGGTATGGATCGTGGATGCTTCCATCCTCTTCTAAAGTATCATATGCTCCAAATCCATTTTCTACAATAAACAGTGGTACTTTGTAGCGATCTGTAAACCAGTTCAATGAATAGCGCAGTCCAATCGGATCAATCTGCCATCCCCATTCACTTGCCTTTACGTACTGATTCTTTATGCGATCCTTTTCTCCGCGGTAGTCATATTCCGGATTGTCTGGTTTTGCTTTTGTACAGAAAGACATATAATAACTGAAACCGATATAATCGACACAGCCCTGTTTTAACACTGCAAGATCTTCTTCTGTTACGTCAATCTTAAGGTCTTTTCTTTCCCAGTATTTCAAAATATTTACAGGGTATTCTCCTTTTACATGCACATCTGTATAATAATATCTTTTCTGCATGGCTTTTTCAGCCTGCAGTATATCTTCCGGACGGCAGGTAGCCGGATAGATCGGGCACATTGCGATCATGCAGCCAATCTGAAATTCCGGATTGATCTTATGTCCTGCTTTTATCGCTTCGGCACTGGCAACCAGTTCGTAGTGAGATGCCTGATACATCAATTCTTCTACATTTTCTTCTGGTTTAACTACAATCCCGGAATTAGCGTAAAGCATGAATCCGTCACCGATATCTGCCTGATTATTAATCTCATTAAATGTCATCCAGTATTTTACTTTGTCTTTGTATCGCTCAAAGCATGTTACTGCAAATTTCACGAAGAAATCAATCAGTTTTCTGCTTCTCCATCCACCGTACTCTTGTACAAGATGCAGAGGCATCTCAAAATGACTCAGTGTGATCACTGGTTCGATCCCATATTTCAGACATTCATCAAACATGTCATCATAGAATTTTAATCCGGCTTCATTCGGCTGTTCTTCATCACCATTTGGGAAGATACGTGTCCATGCAATACTTGTACGGAAACACTTGAATCCCATTTCCGCAAATAAGCGGATATCTTCTTTATAGTAATCATAAAAATCGATTGCTTCATGATTCGGATAATTCTCGCCTTTTAGTATTTCACCTGTTATTCTTCTTCTTGTATTTACATCTCCGCTGGTTACAACGTCCATAATGCTCAAGCCTTTTCCATCTCGATCATAGGCACCTTCCAGCTGATGAGCAGCAACTGCGCCACCCCAGAGAAAATCTTTTCGAAATCCCATTGTTATTTCCTTCCTGTTGTCTTAATTGCTTTGTATAATAGTGTTGGGGGCTTTTGCCCCCAACTTTTCTGTTTCTATATTCAATTACATCTTGATGATTATTTCTCATCAATTCTCTTATACAGTGCAATGAATTCATCTGCGAGAATACGGAAACTCTCTGCACTCATAAGCTGATCTTCTGCATGCATCAGAAGCATGTATCCATTAGAAATCTCTCCATTTGCATCCATTGTCAGAAGGTCTGCATGAGCGTTATGCCCAAGTGAAAAGGCTTCATCTCCTTGTTTGATCAGCTCTGCTGCCTCATCGTATTTTCCCTCTTTCGCACAATGGATTGCATTGATAAAATGTGTTCTTGCTGTACCTACATATGTAATAATCTGAAAACATGCCAATTCAAATTTTTCGTCCATTTTTGTCTCCTGTCCTGCTTTTATTATTTTTAAATTCTGATTTTACCAGTCTTCATCCTCATCTTCTACTGGCTGATTCTTCTCCTGAACCAGATTCATCTTGTCAACCTTCTTAATGAATGGCAGATAAACAAAGAATGAAACACAAAGGATTACTAACTGAAGCAAAGCACTTTTCCATCCTGCTAAAAGGAATCCTGAGATAATCGGTGGACAAGTCCATGGAATCTGTGTTGCTCCATATAATGGGCAGATTCCTGTATACAGTGCAAAATACTGGATTAAACATGCAATCACAGGCATTCCAATAAACGGAATTGCAAGCATTGGGTTCATAACGATCGGAGTACCAAACAGAACTGGCTCATTGATTCCAAATATTGCCGGAATAATTCCCACTTTACCAAGTGCTTTCAACTGTTTTGATTTTGCAAAGAAGAACATATACATTACAAGTCCGATTGTGATACCTGCACCTGTTATATTGATAAACTGATCATAAAACTGCTGTGTTACAATATGGCCTCCGTTTGCTATTGTAAGTTCTACACCACTGTCAATAATAGCCTGGTTTGCAAGGCTGTTTGCCTGTAAAAGTCCTGTCATGATTCCACCAACTACTGTTGAACCATGAACTCCGAAGAACCACAGGAATGGTCCCATAAAGCACATCAGAACTGCTCCACCAAGGGAGTCTGTCATTTTCTGAAGTGGTGTCTGAACAACTTTGTAAATAATTTCCATACCTGTTGTGTTGAATCCAATAGAACAGATACCGTGAATTACTGCAGTCCCTGTCAGGATTACGAATGCCGGGATTAATGCTGAGAATGCATTTGTTACACCTTCCGGAACTCCGGCCGGCATTTTAATACGTATATTTTTCTTCAAGAACCAACAGTAAACAAGCGGTACGATCAATCCGACAATGATTGCTCCAATCATTCCCTGTCCTGCTGTCCATGTCTTATCAATGATTCCACCAACAACTTCTCCACTTTCTGTTGTTTTGGACGAAGGCATCAGAATCAAGAATGATGCCAATGAAATAATTGCACAGTTGAGTGGTTCCTGATTTTCCAGTTTCGCATAGCTATAGCTGATACCGATAACTGCGATCATCGCACTGATGGAGAATGTTGCGCCACATGCCTGATCTAATACTGCTTTGATTCCTGTAGACTCTAATACATCGACAACTGCCTTTACCGGAAAGTTTGACAGGATCAGGAAGATTGATCCGATGATCAGAGGAGACATGGAAGTCACCATACCATTTTTTATTGACTGTATTCCCTTTGTATTAATAAACTTAAGGATCACAGGGATTACTTTTTCGTTAAATTTCTCTTTCATTTGCTACTACCCTTTACTTTAAATTGTGTATCTTTGTTTTCTCTTATTTATTTTTCGCAAGCTTATATGCAAATTTCAAAACATTCATTCCATTGCACATTCCATAATCCTGCATTGGGATCACATCTACCGGAACCCCTTTTGGATCACAGATCTCTTTTGCTCTGGCAAGCTGATATCCTACCTGTGGTCCGAGCAGTGCTACATCCGCGCCTTCAATCATGCGTTCCATATCTGTAAATGGATATGCTGCGATGTCAGCATCTTTTCCTTTTTCCTTTGCTGCCTCTTCCATCTTTTTTACCAAAAGACTTGTTGACATTCCTGCTGCACAAAATAATCGAATTACCATGATTGTTTCCTCCCTAATTTTTTCTCATTTGTTTTGATGGTGCTAGTATAACAGGCATTTTCCATTTTGTCAGTACTTTTTCCTGTTTCTGGTTTCCGTTCCATATAGACGGAATTTGTTACATAAAAAAAACAGGGCATTCTACTTTATTGTGTAAAATGCACTGTTTTCACTTTCCTTTTTTGTATATTATGATACTTTTTCGTGTATCCTGTTTTTTTTGTTACTTATCTGGTTACTATTCGTACCATTACATTCTACAACCTTAATGAAATAAGTCTTCCATATCATTTTGAAACAGATCATCTGTATCGTTATGGACGCCCTCCAATTCTCTTCCGATTAATTCCAAAATAAAAACGACTGCCATTTGGGATGTCAGATCATAATTTTCGTCTTTTTTATACTCTGAAACATAATAATTTATATTGCAGTCACTCATCTTCGCCAAAGAACAGTTTGCCTTATTTGTAATAGATATCAGGCTGCTCCCTCTTCTTTTCAACTTTTCTGCCAACATCAGTGTCTGTTCCGTCTCTCCTGATACAGACAATGCGATTGTAGCTGTTCTCTCACCTTTTCCACGAAATACTGGCGTGAACGGATCATCAATAGCAAATGAAAACCAGCCTACATTATTAAAATATCTTGCCCCATACTTTCCTATAATAGAAGAATTTCCCACACCTACAAATATAATTGACGATGCCTTTGTAAGCAACTTCACAGCTTCCTGGATATTCTCAGCAAATGCCTGTGTCTGCACCCTCTCAAAGAAATCTTTAACCGCAGTAAGATCCATATTGATTTTCTTCTGTTCTTTGCTGTTGACTTCCTGTTTTAATTTCAAACGGAATTCAGAATATCCCTCGCATCCTACCTTTTTACAAAAGCGAAGGATCGTTGTTGTCGAAACATGAACCTCCTCTGCCAGTTCACGTACTTTCATATATACTACTTTCTCTTCATTGCCGATAATGTAATTATATACATCCATCTCTAACTGATTAAAAGACTTTATCATCTCATGCGTAAACATATGAATTCAGTTCCTTTCTATTTTTTCTCTCTATTCCATTCTTCTGATTATTCACTCAACAGCTGACTTGCTTCCTTCCAGCACTGCCGTCCTGCTGCCAGGATGGAACACGGCTGATCCAACGTGATCATTCCGCCCTCTGCTGTTGAGATAAACCCTCCGGCTTCCATCACGATCAGTGATGCTGCCGCATAATCCCACGGATACAGCATCAGTTCAAGATAAACTCCATTTGCGCCGGATGCCACACGGCAGATATCAAGTGCTGCAGAACCACCTGCACGAATTCCAAGGCTGTTCAGATACAGCTTCTTCGCATAGTCAAAGATTCTGTCTGTATCTTCTGTCTGATACCGTGCAGTTCCGAATGCAACCAGATTGTCTGCAAGTCCTTTATCCGAACAGTGAATCTCTTTTCCGTTCAGCTTCGCTCCTTCGCCTTTCACAGCGGAATACATTTCTCTTGTGTAAGGGTTGTAAACACATCCAAACAGCATTCTTCCAAACTTTGTTAATCCGACTGAAATGCAACTATGCTTGTAATCAAAGATAAAGTTCGTCGTTCCGTCAATCGGATCTATAATGAAGCAATATCCATCTCCAAGTTCCTGCTGCATCCCGTCTTCCTCTGCAAGAAATGTCGCTTCCGGTATGAGTTGACGCAGGTTCTGAATCAGATAAAACTGAATCTCCTTGTCATGCTTTGTCACAAAGTTTGCAGTTCCTTCTTTATCAAAAACTGTCAGTTCCTCGTCCTGTGCCTGAAGCATCAGTTCCCCTGCCAGTGTTACTATCTTCATGATTTCATCGTATAACATGTTGGTTGTAGTCCTTTCCTGTTTATTCATCCAATCTTACAGATTCCATTTTTCTATACTGCTGATTCTGCTAATACTTCTTTGTCTTTCTATCTTATCATGATTTTCTACATTAATCTATATAGAACAAAGAATGTGCTCGGCACATTCTTGCGCCTGCGGCGGTCGCTTGCGACGCCTACCTTGTACGCCGCAGTGCGCATCCTAAGCGGAGCGTTTTTTTATATGTTAGGAAAGAACTTTCCTAACATATAAAAAACATCTGCAACCGGCCAATTCAGGCTGTGCAGATGCTTTTTCGTATTTTCATCCTCTATTTCATCGCGTCTTTAATCGCTGTCAGAAGCTCATCATAAGTCTCATATGCCGGAAGTTCCGGATGATCTGCTTTGATCTGCTCTGTGCTGCGGAACAAGAATCCTGCCTTACTTGCCTGGATCATGCCAAGGTCATTGTAGGAATCTCCACTTGCGATCGTGTCGAATCCGATAGACTGCAGTGCTTTCACAGTACTCAGTTTAGACTGCTCTACGCGCATCTTGAATCCTGTGATCTCGCCGTCCTCAGCTACTTCCAGACTGTTGCAGAACAGTGTCGGCCATCCGAGTTTCTCCATCAGCGGTGTCGCAAACTGTGTAAATGTATCACTGATCAGGATTACCTGGCTAAATGTGCGGAGCTCATCTAAGAACTCTCTCGCTCCCGGAAGCGGATCGATCTTTGCGATTGTCTCCTGGATCTCTTTCAGTCCGAGACCATGCTCTTTCAGAATTCCAAGTCTCCAATTCATCAGTTTATCATAGTCAGGTTCGTCTCTTGTTGTCTTCTTGAGTTCCGGAATTCCACTCGCCTCTGCGAATGCAATCCAGATCTCCGGTACAAGTACTCCCTCTACATCAAGACATGTTATATACATCGTAATATTCCTCCATCTGTTTCATTCTCTAATCACTTTATTACTTTACTGTAATGTATTGATTTTAACATATATGCTACATATTTACTACTTATTTTTTGCGACAGTGAAAAAGGAGACCAGATATCTGATCCCCTTTCCCATCTTCTATTACTCCATAATAGGTTTCAGTGCTTCTGCAAGCTTCTCTTTCTCAGCTTCTGCCTCTGCAAGATCTTTACCAAGTGTTGTGTAGTAGATCTTGATCTTCGGCTCTGTTCCGGATGGACGAACGATTACTGTCTCGTTGTTCTCCAGTTTGTAAACAAGTACGTTAGCCTTCGGAAGTCCTGTTTCTTCTGTCTTCTCGTAATCGATCACGCTGGCTACTTTGTATCCTGCGATCTCTTCCAGAGGATTCTTACGAAGATTTTCCATGATTCCTGACATCTTATCCATTCCGCTCAGTCCCGGGAATTCAAAGCTATCGATCTTGTTGAGATAACGTCCGTACTGTGCGTAGATCTCTTCCAGTCTCTGTTTCAGTGAGCTTCCGATGCTTCTGTAGTAAGCGGCCATCTCACAGATCAGCATAGATCCGATGATTGCATCTTTATCACGTACATAAGGTCCTGCAAGGTATCCGTAGCTCTCTTCAAATCCGAAGATAAAACGGTCAACTTCTCCTGCTGCCTCGAGGTTCGCAATCTGATCTCCGATCCATTTGAATCCTGTCAGTACGTTACGAAGCTCTACTCCGTAATGCTCTGCAACTGCATCTGCAAGTGGTGTAGATACGAGAGATTTCACTGCTACCGGTTTCTCAGGCATTGTGCCTTTCTCGATACGTCCTGCTGCAATGTAGTCAAGAAGAAGAACTCCGACTTCATTTCCTGAAACGAGCTCGTAAGATCCGTCCGGGCACTTCATAGCGATTCCTACACGGTCTGCATCTGGGTCTGTTGCAAGCATGAGGTCTGCGCCTGTCTCTTTCGCAAGATTCAGTCCCAGCTCAAGTGCTGCAAAGATCTCTGGGTTCGGGTAGCTGCATGTTGTGAAATATCCATTCGGATACTCCTGCTCCGGTACGATTGTTACATCTGTGATTCCGATGTCTTTAAGTACACGTGTTACCGGTACTAATCCAGATCCATTCAGTGGGCTGTATACAAGCTTAAGTCCTGCACTCTTACACAGACCCGGACGAACCTGACGGGACTCGATTGCCTCATACAGTGCATCCTTACAGTCATCTCCTACGAAACGGATCAGACCTTCTTCAACTCCCTGAGCGAAAGACATATACTTCGCACCTGTAAGTACATCTGTCTTCTGGATCTCTTCGTATACGATTGCTGCTGCATCATCTGTCATCTGGCATCCATCCGGTCCGTATGCCTTATATCCGTTATACTTCGCCGGGTTGTGGGATGCTGTTACCATAACACCTGCGTTACAGTTATAATAACGTGTTGCAAATGAAAGTGCCGGTACCGGCATCAGAGCATCGTAAATTCTTACTTTAATTCCGTTCGCTGCAAGAACTCCTGCTGCTGTCTTCGCAAACACATCACTCTTGAGACGGCTGTCGTAGCTGATTGCTACTGTCTGTGTACCGCCCTGTGTCTTTACCCAGTTGGCAAGTCCTTGTGTAGCCTGACGAACAACGTAGATATTCATTCTGTTTGTTCCTGCTCCAAGAACACCACGAAGTCCGGCTGTTCCAAACTTCAGCGCAACTGCGAAACGCTCCTTGATCTCATCATCATTTCCCTCGATTTTTGCTAATTCAGGCATCAGATCTGCGTCTTCCAGGTCTGCTGTCATCCAGCGCTTATACTCTTCCTGATACATCTTAATCACTCCTATCATTTACTTAAAATGTAAAATTATTGCAATTCAGCCATACAACGTAAGACCGTCAGTTTATGACCACTTCGTTGTATGGCTGAACTGTTTCTAAACTTTACAAGTCTAGTCATATTATACCATGCAGGTAGATTTACAGCAAGATTACTTGTCTATTTTAACAAGCATTTTCCATTACATAGAAATAATTCCCAATACATTTGCAATAGAACTAAGTAAAATAATGACCAGGAAGATTGGTGCCAGATATTTCAAAAAGAACATATATAACTTCTTTCTCTTAAATGCAGATGACTGTTCGATCTCTCTTGCGATTCTTTCAAATCCAACAGTACGAACGATCAGGAAGCATGTTGCAAGTGCTGCAAGCGGCATCATCACGGAATTTGTCAGGAAGTCAAAGAAGTCCAGACATGCCATTCCGAAAATCTGAATAAAGCTCAATACTCCATATCCCATAGAAGATAAGGTTCCGATTATAAGCATAACAGCAGCCATAAGGATACAGCATTTCGGTCTGCTCCAGTGAAGTTCATCCTGGAATGTAGATACGCTTGTCTCCAGAAGTGAGATTGCACTTGTCACTGCTGCAAGAAGTACCAATATGAAGAACAGGATACCAGCCAGCCTTCCAACGCCCATACTTGCGAATACCTTCGGAAGTGTGATGAACATCAGAGACGGTCCTGCCTGCAGGTCATCCGGATTACCACCGGAGAATGCAAATACAGCCGGAATGATCATAAGTCCTGCGAGCATTGCGATTGCTGTATCGAAAATCTCAACCTGTGTTGTACTCTTCTCAAGATCAACGTCTTTACCAATATAAGAACCATATGTATACAAAATTCCCATCGCGATTGACAGGGAGTAGAACATCTGTCCCATTGCCGCAACAACCGTCATTGCTGAGAAGTGCTTCGGATTCGGAATCAGGAAGTACTTCACACCTTCAATTGCTCCCGGTCTTGTTACAGAATAAATTGCTACGATAACCGCAAGGATAACAAGGATTGGCATCATAATCTTAGATACTCGCTCTACACCATTCTCAACTCCTGCCAGGATAACGCAGAATACAAGAATAGAAAACACGATGAACCATGCTTCTACCTGAAAAGAATCTGAAATAAATTCTGTAAAATATCCGTCCTGTGCAACAGTCTGCACATTTCCTTTCAAATACTCTGCAAGGTACTTGATAACCCAGCCACCGATCGAACTATAATACGGCACGATCAGCATAGGGATTATTGCATTGAGCCATCCGCCGATCTTAAATGATTTTGTCTTACCAAATGTCTGAAAAGCTCCAACCGGACTTTTTCTTGTCATTCTTCCAAGTGCTGTCTCTGACATGATCAGAACATATCCAAAAGATACGGTCAGAATCAGATAAACGAGAAGGAAGATTCCCCCTCCATATTTCGCAGCCAGATACGGGAATCTCCAGATATTTCCCAGGCCGACTGCTGAGCCTGCAACAGCAAGCACATATCCAATTTTACCCGAGAAGCTTGCTCTCTTTGCTGATTGTCCATTGTTACTCATAAATTGCCTCCCATCACATAACAGTCTGTACTGCTATTTTCCCATCTTTTTTATAGCCTATACTGTTCTATTCTACCATTCACAATCATGAATAGCAACAAAAAAGAGCGTTGACAGCGCTTTTTAAACACATTTAAAATGCTATCTCGGCTCATTTTTATACGTTTTTATAATTTCCCTTCTATTTCTGCTCTTTCAAGCAATCTCTCAATCCCTATATTCCATGTTCCGATCTTCACTCCGGCATTGATCACACGCTTACATTTCCCTATTGTCTCAAATGCTTTCTGAAGCGTTTCTTCCCGAATCTCCTCAAACGGTTCTTCCGTGATCACTTCTGCTGCCAGTAATCTTGCCAGCCGGTAATCCATATCATTTTCATATAAAATACCTGCCGCAAACGGGATGTGCTCCTTCTGAAGTCTTCGATAAACCGGGATTCCAGTTCCGCCGGAAGAGATCACGAACACTTCCGGCTCACCCTCCGGCGCAGGAAGTTCAATACTTCCAAAAAGCGGGTCAAAATATCCATTATTGATTCCATACAATTCGCGAATGATTTCTTCTGTAAATACTTCTTCCGGGCTTCCGTAATGTGAAATCGTCTCGCCTTTGACACAGATGATCTTATCTGAAATCTTCTGTGCCAGATCGATTTCATGAAGAGACATAATCACCGTAATCTTCTTCTGCCTTGCCATCCGCTCAAGGATAGACAACAGCTCCAACTTATATTTTACATCCAGGAATGAAGTCGGCTCATCTAAAACGATCACATCCGGGTCCTGACAGATTGCTCTCGCCAGCAGAACGCGCTGCTTCTGTCCGTCACTAATCGCATTAAAATCACGGTTGCCGAGTTCCTGCGCATGCACCGCCTGCATCGCCTCTTCCACCAGACATTCATCTTCCTGCGTCAGAATCCCAAGTCGTCCTGTGTAAGGATAACGTCCAGTCGCCACAATATCATGACAAGTCATCAACTCTGTCTTGATCCGATCCGTCAACACGACCGCCATCTTAGACGCAAGCTCTTTGTACGGCAGTTTCAGAAGAGAAGTATCGTCAAAAAATACATTTCCTCCAACGACTTTCAGCTGTCTTGTAATACTTTTCAAAATCGTTGACTTTCCTGAACCATTCGGCCCGATCAAAGTCACGATCTCCCCCTTGTTGATCCCGATATTAATATCACGGATCAGGGAGTTTCCATTATAACCTACCGACAGGTCTTTCATTTGAAAATAATAATCTGCCATCTTATTTTCTTCCTCCCTTCGGTATCATCATATAGATAACGATCGGTGCACCCAGAATAGAAGTCACCGTACTGATATTCAATTCCACCGGTGCCAGTGCCATTCGTGCGATCAAATCACAGATCATACAGAACACAGCTCCCATAAAGAACGTTCCCGGTATGACCACGATCGGTTTTGACGTTCCAAATGCTTTCCTTGCAAGAAACGGAACTGCAATTCCCACGAAAGAAATCGGTCCCGCAAATGCTGTCACACACGCTGACAGAATACTGGAAAGCAAAATCAAAATCACGCGAAATGTCTTGATGTTGACTCCCATACTCTGCGCATATGCTTCTCCCAATTGATATGCACTGATTGGTTTGGACAGGAAAAATGTAAACAGCACCGCAAGTCCGACAACCACTGCTGCCACACGAATATCGCTCCAGCTCATTCCGGAAAAACTTCCCTGTGACCATCCGTGCAGATTCACAATATCAGAATCATCCGCAAATGTCACAACAAAATCCGTGATAGCCGAACAGATATATCCGATCATGATCCCCCCGACAAGAAGAGACGCCATATGCTGCACTTTTTTCGACATCAGAAGGATAAATCCCGTCGAGATCAGCGACCCGATAAATGCTGCAAGAATCAGTGTATACGAAGAAAATCTTCCGATATATTTCAAATACACGATCATTGTAAGTGCCACGACCATTTTCGCTCCGGAAGAAATTCCGAGAACGAAAGGTCCGGCAATAGGATTGGAAAAAAATGTCTGCAGCAAAAAACCTGAAAGAGACAATGCACCACCAAGCAGCGCTGCCATCAGAATTCTCGGAAGACGGATCTTCCATATAATATTGTACTCTGTCGCCGCTCCTTCTTTCAGAAAGAGAATGCGCAGAATCTTAGGCACCGGAATATGAACATTTCCGGTATTGATATTTAGCACCGTCACAACACAAAATACTGCTGCAAGAATCAGAAATACCGCTGTGTATCTTGTACGCCGTCTGAAATTTTCCTGATGAAAACTTGTCTGCTCCATTCTTCTACTCCATCTTTTCAAGAAATGTCATCTGAGATGCATCACCGTCTGTCAGCATCAGATGCATATCTTTGATCAGCTCTCCGACTGTATCTGTTGCCTGATATAAGTTCTTTCCGGTATACCAGACATTTCCGTCTTTCACCGCCTTGAATTCGGAGAACAATTCATTCTTTGCTTCCAACTCACTGATACTATTTACCTGTCCGTCGATCGTCCCGTTGTAGATCAGATAATCTGCATCTACAGCAGTCGCATAGAATTCCTCCATCGTCAGTTTAACAGATGGTGCGTTGCTGTCCGGATTCTTCAGATCTTTGAACGCATATCTTCCACCTGCGATTTCGATCATTGACGGAATATAATCGTCAGATTTTCTCACAACGATTGAACCATCTGTACTCACATAGAAATAAGCAACCGTCTTTTCCGTGTTCTCGAATCCTTTCAGTTCCTCGATTACATGAGCCTGCTGGTCAAAAAATGTATCCGCTTCTTCCTCTTTATTCAAAAGCGCCCCATAAAGCTTGATCCACTCGGTTCTTCCAAGCGGATGTGACTCATAACTGGAGTAGTCTACAAATACCGGAATCCCAAGATCTTCGATCATTTCCTGTACCTTCGGTGTATGAAGGATCATCGTTGATTCGATTGCCAGATCACAGTCTCCGTCAACGAGAGTCTCATAATCCGGTTCGCTGTATTTTCCCGCAAATGTCATCGCTCCGGATTCCATTGCTTCCTTTGCACTCTCTACATACCAGCCAGAGGCCTCAAGTCCGGAGAATTTCACCTTGTCAATTCCGCCGATTGCATCAAACAGAGACATGGATGCTGTCGCCGCCATATAAATGTTCTCTGTCGGCTGCTGGATCACAACAATATCATCCGCCAGATTTTCCGGTTCTTCTTTTCCTTTCGGAACAATCAGATATTGCTTATCTTCATGGACATCGATTAACTTATATCCGTCCTTATAATAGTATACATCGAATTCTGTCGCGTAAGTCAGATCCATTGTAGATTCATAGGTAAGCCCTTCGATCTCCGGTGCTTTTTTTGTCTTGTCAGCTGCATCTTTGGTCTTATCCTTTGTCACATCTGTACCTGCTGAATTATTACCGCTGTTTCCACCGGAGGCTGCGGTAGAACCGCAGCCTCCGAGCAGAAGTGCAGCTGAAAGCATGAACGCTGTGATTCTGCATCTTCTTATCTTCATTCTATTTTTCTCTCCTATTTCTCTGCCGCTGCTACTGCCGCATCAAACTTCTCGTTCGTCAGCTCTTCACATCCGTAGAGAACACCGTAAACCTTGATCCACTCCTGCTTTCCAAGTTCTGTCTTTTCCTCAGAAGAACGATCAACGAGTACCGGAATTCCAAGTGTCGCAAGCTTCTCTGTCAGATTTTCAAACTGTTCTGTCTGCTCTTCTACTGTCAGAGTCTCTTTCGTATCTTTACTGTCTTTATCTGCTTTTTTGTCAGTATCTTTCGCTGCATTTTCCTCAGAATCTTCTCTTGGAAGAATATCGCCGGAGAACAAAGCAAGATTCACTTCACTCTTCACAAAGTTCTTTAACTTCAGTTTATCCGCTGTTCCTGCATATGCAACTTCAGCATTCTTCTCTCCGTCTTTTGCTTTCATCTTATCAGCAATCTCGGATACTGTACAGTCTTTGCTCTTCATTCCAACTGCCGCAATATTATTAAGAAGATCGAGATCTTTCATAATATTCAAAATCTCATCAGACTCTGCATAAGTATGATCTGTCGGTTTTTTCACAATAATCATATCCTGTTCAAGACCAACCGGAACTTCCACATCCTCCGGAACAATCAGATATTTCACAACATTTCCTTTGTAAAGCTCTGCTGCCAGTTCCTGTTCGCTTGTGCCGTTGTTATCCGAAGCTGCGGATTCCTCGGCAGAAGCATCCACTTTGCTTTCTGCATCTGAGTTCTTAGAATCTTCTGATCTATTGATCGTAACAGAAGCTACTTTCTTCTTGGAAGACTTCTCTTTATCTTCTGCAGACTTCTCATTTTCAGACTTTGTTTCCTCTGCTTTTTCAGGGTCTCTTGCTGTGTCCTTCGTCATATCGATTTCAAGAAGTACAATCCCCTGATCATAATGATAAATCTTGAAATATTCTGCATAGTCAAGCTTTGTCTCTGACTGATATTCCAAACCAATGATTTCAGGTGCTTTTTCATCCAGCTTCTGGTTACTGCTTGTTGAAATATCTGTTCCGTTTGCAGATGTTCCTCCATTCGCCGCTGCAAGATAAATGAAAATCGTATATTCTATCTCATGTGCAACAGACATTTTATCTGTCATTCCAATAATCTTATTATTCTGATTCAATGCAACCGGGATAACAACTGTCGCTGATCCGCCGCCCTTTGTTGTGTAATACTTATTTCCATTCGCTTTCACATACTGATAATGATCACTGCTGAACACGAGTGTTGCATAAGCCTGTCCATTCTGGATCGTCACTTTATTACAAGTAATCTGAACCTTACCTGTTCCACCGGACCAGGTAAAACGATCCGGAGTATATACACCGTCTTTCAGTGCTGTGGCACTGTCTACATGAGAAGTAGAGCCACTTGTATCGGATTCGTATTTTGATACATTATCTGCTTTTCCGTCATTTCCATCTATTTTTCCTGAATTAGTTCCAGGTACAGAACCGCCTGGGAAAGCAGAATTGTTTGTTCCTGTATTACCTGTATTGTTGGAACCACCAGTAGTTCCGGAATTTCCTGTGTTTCCGTTGTTTCCGGAATCACCTTTATTCTCAGAATCTGTAGAATTAAGATCGGCAATCTTCTTCATTGTCTCTGACTGGAAAGTCAGCATTCTGTCATACCAGATTCCTTTTTTAATGGAATAGGCTGCTACTGCGATTTCCTTATCCAACGCTTCTACCGGAACAGTATAAGTATATTTTCCTTCTTCATTCACCTGATATGGAATCCAGGATGACTGATCTGCGCTTGCAGCCTCTTCCTTTGTTCCCATATACAGATAGCCGTAACCGGTTCCGCTTAATGTAAGCACGGCACTCATTTTTCCGTCTTTTGCTGTCAGGATACAATCCACTACTTTAAACATGGAAGAACTGGAAGTTACGTCCATACTGTAGATTCCGTTTGCTACTGTTGCTTCCGGTGCTGGATTCGGATTTGGAACCGGGTCCGGTGTCGGTGTTGGCGTTGGTGCCGGATCCGGTGTTGAAGTTTCTCCCGAATTCGGAATGTACATCCATAAGTACTGTTTGTCATACCAGGTCTGATCTTTTGACTTTCTCAAAGATACCGGAATTGTCTGGCCTGCTTTTTCTTTCGGAACATTGAAATGAAATGTCCATGCACCTTCTTCATCCTTTGTTCCTTCTATAACAGATGCTTTCAACAAGTCATCTTTTGAACCAAGATATAGCGCATCAAATCCTGTGTTGTTTGTCTTGATCGTAATATCAAGTTCGCCATCCTTTTCAACAACTGTTGATTCACTGACCTTGAACATCTTGAACTCTTCAGCGTCTTCTTTTACTACTTTCACAGATTCTCCTGTTACAGAAGGAGCCTCCTGCAATGGCGGAAGTTCCGGTTCCGGAGTATTCGTAGAATCGTTAGAATCCGTAGAAGGTTCTGACTTGCCTGTCTCATCTTTTATCTGTGTATCCTTGTTATCAGTTTTTTCGTCCGCAACCTGATCTGAGACAGTTGTGCCTGGATTTTTCCCGGTGGTTTCTGTATCTTTCTCTTCTGAGTTATTTTCTAAGTTGTTTTCTGAATTATTTTCTGAGTTATTCTCTAAATTTGGTTTTGTTTCTGCTTCGATTGAATTCTGATTATCTGATTTATCCGAAGAATTATCAACTTTATCAGATTCCTCTGTCTGATCTTCTTTTGTTAAATCGTCATTTCCTTTATCTTCTTTAACATTTCCCGCATCTTCTGTCTGACTCTCATCTTGTTTCTTATCTAGATCAGCTTCTTCCACCTCATCAGTTTCCTGTAAATTTGTCTCATACTGCTGCTCATTTTCTGCCGCATATGTTCTTGTATAAGACAATGGTGAAATCATCATAGAACCTGTCAGCATAAGCGCAAGCCATCTGCTCTTATTTTTCATTTCTTTTTTGTCTCCTCTTAAGTTGTGAATTATAAAATACGGAAAATGGATAGAATTATCCTGAATCGAATGAATGATTTTTTCGGTACAATCAATTACTCGTGATCTGGAATTCGTATATTCCCCGCACCAACGGTCGGCAGGTTTCCTGACTTACAGATCTTCTATACAGAACACCTTCCCGGTCTCCCAGTGGATGTGTGGACTCTCCACACTTGTCTGTATAGGAGCGGTCTTCTGAAATCTAATTTCTAAGAAGACCGCATCTCTGCTCACAGTGACGAGTTCGTACAGGTCTTGCACCTGTTTCCCTTTTACCTGTTTCGATCAGGATATGGAAATATATTCCCTGATCAAACAGCACCGAACGCTATTATTTCTGACTAACTATAACATTTCATTATATTGAAGTCAACTATTCCGCCTTTACGGCCCAGCGCATCTTCGTAGATCTTGCCCTTCCGTTCTGTGCACATTCCTGCGCTGACGGACGTACAACGTCCCTTGCATATTCGGAATAAATTCCTTCTTTGTATCCTGCTTTGAGTGCTTTTTTTACAAGCTTGTCCTCTCCGGAATGGAATGTAAGAATTGCTACTCTTCCGCCCGGTTTTAGTGCTCCCGGGAGTTTCTCCATGAATTCATACAGCACTTCGAACTCATTATTGACATCAATACGAAGTGCCTGGAATGTTCTCTGGCAAGTCTTTTTGATAATGTCCTTCTTTTCTTTATTATTTGGAAGGAAATCTAAAGTCTTCTCGATGACATTTCTAAGCTTTGTTGTTGTATCAATGCGATTGCCCTTACGGATCTCTGTTGTGATCGCTTTCGCCAGCTCTTCGCAGTATGGCTCATCTGAATTCTCGTAAAGCATTCCGGCAAGCTCTTCCTCGGAAATGTTATCAAGGCGCTCTGCTGCGCTGATTCCCTTCTCCTGGTTCAGTCGCAGATCCAGCGGTCCGTCAACTTTGAAGGAAAATCCTCTCTTCGGATTGTCGATCTGCATAGAGGAAACTCCAAGGTCCGCAAGGATAAAATCAAATCCTCCAACTTCTTTTGCAATCTCATCGATCGTGCAGAAATTCTGCAGACGGATACTTAAAATGTCTTCTCCGAATCCCTGATCTGCCAGACGTTTTCTTGTCTTTGCAGACTCTTCCGGGTCAACATCTGTTGCATAGATGTGCCCCTCACCTTTCAGACATTCCAGCATTGCTTTCGTATGTCCACCGTATCCGAGTGTCGCGTCAAATCCAGTCTCACCCGGCTGGATTTTCAGGAAATCCAGGATCTCATTTACCATGATAGAAATGTGCATTCCGGCAGGAGTATTTCCCTTCTGGATTACATGCGCGATCGTATCCTTGTATTTCTCCGGCTGTAACTCTTTATATTTCTCCTCGAATTTCTTCGGGTATTTTCCTTTATATCTCACACGACGCTTGTGCGGTGTCTGTGATTCTTGTATGTTCTGATTGTTCTGTTCGCTCATTTCGCTCTCCTGTTCTTATCTTTACAACGTATGTACAGTATACCATGAAAGTTATTCACAATATACCATGAACTTTGAAATGTTTTCCACATAAGTCTGCATATTTTTCACCTATTCACATTTCTTTACCGGAACCTGCATGGATTCGCTATTTTATCCGGCTGCATATCTTACTGCCACGTTCATCACTCCGGCAAGCATCATCACAACCACCGGATTCAGTTTTGTCTTACGAAGCAGTAACAGACAGATTCCGAAGATCACCACCATAAACCATTTTGTCGCCGCAAACTGCACAATTCCATCTGTCCAAAATGCAGTGTGCAAAATTGCGATACCTGCGGAGGCGATCAGTGCGACAACTGCCGGTCTTAAGGATTCCAGCACGCTCTGGAACATTTTCATTTTCTTATATCTTAAATAAAACCATGCGATCAAAGTTACGATAATACAAGACGGCAGAATGCACCCACAGGTCGCCGCAACAGATCCCGGAACTCCCGCAATCTTGCTGCCGACAAATGTTGCCGCATTGATCGCAATTGGCCCAGGTGTTATCTGGGAAATCGTGATCAAATCTGTGAATTCTGTCATCGTAAGCCAGCCGTGCTGCGACACTACCTGTTCCCGGATCAGAGGCATCGCCGCATAACCGCCACCAAAGCTGAACAGTCCAATCTGAAGAAAGCTTAAAAATAATTTCAAATAAATCATTTCTCTTCACTTCCTTTCTTCGTGATCTTTTTCTCAATTAATGCGCGGAGTACTCCGACAATTCCACAGATCAGAATCACATAGACTACATTTACCTCAAATATGCAGGAAGCTATAAATGCCCCGACCATAAGTACGTATGACAAAGCATCTTTCTTCTTCACGATTCCGGCACCCATGTCATATGTCACAGATGCGATCACGGCGCCCACTCCGGCCTGCATTCCTTCGAGCATTAAGCTGATGATCTGGTTATTTCGAAATGCCTGATAACCGGCAGAAAGTATCGATATAATAAGAAATGGTGGGATTACTGTCCCGGCAATTGCTGTCAGAATCCCCGCAATTCCAGCCAGTTTATACCCAATCACGATTGCTCCGTTCACTGCGATTGCTCCCGGTGCCGACTGCGCGATCGCCACAAGATCCAACATTTCTTCTTCCTCAATCCAATGATATTCATCTACGAACTTTTTCTTCATCAGGCTGACGATCACATAACCTCCACCAAATGTGAACGCACTTAAGTAAAAGGTTGACCAGAAAATCTTCCACAATTTTTTATCTTGCGTTTTTTCTTGTTGTTCTTCCATATATATTGTCCTCGTATATTATGATTATGCGAATTGCGTAGCACTAGAACTCCCGCCACACTATATGCTATTGGCAGGCAAAATTCCCTAACTATGATATTCTTTCTCTTGTAGTCTATCTCAATCAAAATGATTATGCAATCGCCTTGAATTTTTTACATTATATTTTCCTTTTTGAAACCTTAATTTTATCTGAATTTTCCCTATTTGGAAAATGATTATGATACAATGAGAACAGTAATATTTGTCATAAAGGAGATTGAACTTGAAAAACCCATTTTTTCGATTCTCTTGTGCCGTTCTCCTGTGTTACTGCCTGACCGGATGCGGTAGCATACAGCACAAATCCAGTACGGACACGGCGCAGACGCAGGGTACTAAGGCACCACCCAAGACAGCGGATGATTTTTCTATCTCATCAGATTCTGAAAATGAAGCTGTAGATGAAACTTCTCCTGCTGATGCCGCCACCCCATCTGCTTCTGAGTCTGAATCCGTAACTCAGCAGGAACTGCTGACCGGCGCAGCGGCTCTTTACAGCAATGGACAGGAGATCAGCTTTGACCCTTCCTGGCAATACGCAGACTTTTCTGCAATCAATTCTGGAACAGCTACTATTTATCTTGCAGATTCTGACCGCAAGGATATCGTCGTTGGCGTGAATGCCGGACATGGAACTTCCGGTGGTGCTTCTGTAAAGACACAGTGTCACCCGGATGGTTCTCCAAAGACAACCGGAGGAAGCACTGCTCAGGGTGCAACTTATGCGACTGCAGTTTCCGGTGGAATGACATTTAACGATGGAACTGCTGAAAGCACTGTTACACTTCAGATGGCTCAGATTCTGAAAGATAAGCTGCTTGCTCAAGGATATGATGTCCTTATGGTGAGAAATAGCGACGATGTCCAGCTTGATAATGTTGCCCGCACCGTACTCTGTAACAATGTAGCTGACTGTCACATCTCACTCCACTGGGATGGAGATGGATTGGGATATGACAAAGGCTGTTTCTACATTTCTGTGCCGGATGGTCTGAAAAGTATGGAACCTGTCGCTTCCCACTGGCAGGAACATGATGCACTTGGGGCCTCTCTTGTAGAAGGACTTCGTACAGAAGGAATGACCATTTACCAAAATGGTTCTATGAATATTGATCTGACACAGACTTCTTATAGTACAATTCCGTCTGTTGATATGGAACTTGGAAATGCAAGCTCTGACCACAGTGATTCCACACTAAATAGTCTGGCTGATGGTTTGGTTCTTGGACTCAATGCTTATTTTGGAAATTAGAATTCTTATTGAGTTATTTATTTTATTTTTTAAGGAGGTTATTATGGAGCCACTCATTCGTGTTAAAAATATGTACAAGATCTACAATCCTGGAGAAAATGAAGTCCGCGCACTGGATGATGTTTCTCTTGAAATCAACCAGGGGGAATTTATTGCCATTGTCGGACATTCCGGTTCTGGTAAATCTACATTTATGAATATGCTCGGCTGTCTCGACACACCCGATTCCGGGGAATATTTTCTGGACGGAAAAGATGTTGCCCATCTCTCAGACAATGAACTGTCTGATATCCGCAATCACAAGATCGGCTTCATCTTTCAGGGATTCAACCTGATTCCAAACCTGGATGCACTTGGAAATGTAGAACTTCCACTGATTTATCGCGGACTTGGAAAGCAGCAAAGAAAAGAGATTGCCGGGGAAGCTCTATCGAAAGTTGGACTGGAAAATCGTATGGATCACAGACCGAACCAGCTTTCCGGTGGACAGCAGCAGCGTGTCGCTGTAGCCAGAGCAATTGCCGCACAGCCGCCGATCATCCTTGCCGATGAGCCGACCGGTAACCTGGACAGTAAATCAACTATCGAGATTATGAATATCCTCAAAGACCTTCATGAGTCTGGAAGAACAGTTATTATCATTACACATGATGATGAAATTGCTAATCAGGTTGATCGTGTTGTCCGCATTATGGATGGAAAGATTGTAAGTGATAGTGTAAATCCGTAGCAATTTAAATCTTTACCTGCAATTACAGAGAGAGGGCAGTACTTCACGATTTCTCAATCGTTGAAGCACTGCCCTCTCTTTATGTTTCTTATTAGATATTTCTTAGTAGAATTTCTAATTACTTCTATTCACTTTTTATTCTACTGATACAAGCTCAATCTTGAAGTTCAGTTCTTTTCCTGCCATCTCATGGTTTGCATCGAAAGTGATTGTTGTCTCTTCCTTGGCTGTTACCTTTACCGGAAATGGCTGTCCATACTGATTGGACAGGTAAACCTGCTGTCCCACTTCAAGGTCTTCAGATCCCGGGAGTTCTGCAATCTCTACTGTGAAGATAGCTTCCGGATTCGGCATTCCATAAGCTTCTTCCGGCATCAGATGGATGTCCACTACCTGACCAACTTCCATATCAGCTACTGCTGCATCAAATCCTTTGATCATCTGTCCTGCACCACATACGAACTCAAGCGGCTCTCCACGATCATAAGAAGAATCAAACTGAGTTCCGTCATTGAATGTTCCTTTGTAATGTGTACGGCATTTCTTTCCAACATTCTTTCCTTCCATTGTAGTGTGTGATCCGCATCCGCCACCGCAGCTGCTTCCACAAGAATGTCCCTCTTCATGATCTCCACAAGAATGTCCTTCCTCATGGTGATGATGATCACAAGTAGCTCCTTTGGATGCAAGCTCGCCTTTCAGGTATGCCTCTACTGCCTGATCCGCATCTCCCTGTGCTCCTGAACATAATTCAACACCGGCTTCTGCAAGTGCAGTCTGTGCACCTCCACCGATTCCTCCACAGATCAGAACATCTACATTCTGTCCTGCAAGCAGTCCTGCCAGTGCTCCGTGTCCTTCCCCATTAGAACCGATCACTTCACTGGAAACCACCTTATTATCTTCCACTTCATACACTTTGAAAGTCTCTGTCTTTCCAAAATGCTGGAAAATATTTCCGTTGTCATAAGTTACTGCAATTTTCATTGTAAAATCCTCCGTTTCAAAATTCCCTGTCAGACTAGTATAATCCATTACGCAGGTAAAAGCAACCTTTGTGTGGATGCGAAGTTGCTCCTTGTAGCAGTTACTGTTCACACGGTGTGCGACCAGCAACGCAAACAGTATCATTGACACAATCTCCTCAAGACACTATACTTGTTATAAAACTTACTCCAAACCATCAGAAAGTGAGCGCAACCATGGAATACGAACACATTACCCATTCCTTTAAACCAATATATAATGAAGACTCCGAGATTCTGATTCTTGGAACTCTTCCTTCTGTAAAATCACGGGAAAATAATTTCTACTACGGACATAAACAAAATCGATTTTGGAAATTGTTGGCGAAACTTTGTGAGGAGGAAACTCCGCAGACAGTTGAAGAGAAAACGGCCATGTTGCTCCGCCACCATATCGCCATCTGGGATGTTATTCAAAGCTGTGACATCAAAGGCTCCAGTGACAGCAGTATCAAGAATGTGACACCAACTGATTTGAAACAAATCTTAGATCATTGTCAGATTCGACAAATCTATGCAAATGGAAATAAAGCCGGAGCTCTTTATAAGAAATATCAGCAGCCGCTGACCGAAAGAGACATCCTTGTGCTTCCTTCCACCAGCCCGGCCAATGCCGCCTGGTCACTGGATCGTTTGTACGAAAAATGGAGTGAGATACTGAGGTGAATTATATTGCCTCAGTTCTCACTCCATTTTTATTCGAATAAATTACTATTTCAAACAACTTAGATTATTCGCTAACCTGCGCTCTTCTCTGCTCAAACACTGCTGCCAGTCTCGGCAGAATCTTATTGCATGCCATCGTGTATGCCGCGCCAAATACATTTGCCCCAATACGAAGCGCTACCGCATACGGCATTCCGAACAAACCGGACGCGATCGATAATGCTCCAAATGTATTAAACGCTGTCTGCCATGCATACCCTGCAGAATATCCGACTCCAATTCCTCCGATCATTCCGATGTATGGATACATTGACTCCGGAAGCACCAAATACAGGATAACAAATAACAGACATCCTACTATATTAAATGCAGCTCTCTTTCCTGCCCGCTCTTTACAGTCATCTGGGAATGGAAGACAAACAGACATACTTGCAATCCCCGCCCACATTGCTCTCGGAAGTCCAAGCAATGACATGAATAACATTGCACTGGAAACAACAAATGAAAGACGAATGTACCATCTGTTTCTTGCAGAGCTGATATCGAACTCGCGGAACAAATCAAGAAATGATCTTCTATACGGTCTGTTCTTCTGATTCTTATAGAAGATTGCCATACATAATACCATTCCAACCAAAAGGCCAGCCACGCGATACAAATACTCCTGTCCGGTTACATCATATCCCTGGAGAAGAAGATATCCAAGAACAAATGTAGAATGATTGTACATGATCACATTGTGACATCCCAGAATCATAAGAAGCAAAATACATACTATATTAATAAAGAATGCCGGAACCGGTGACACCATGTTCGAAAGCTTCGGTCCTGCAATCAATATTCCAAAGATTCCGACGATGGAGGCCAATCCGTGCGTTGTACGAATTCCAAAATCTGCCTGTCGAAGAACAAGCACCGCAAGAAGCACTGTAACGCCTACTACACTGTTGTTATTCCCTGTGAAATGACTGTATAAAGAAACTACCGCCACACAAAATGCCATTACAAGATAGACTTTAAAATTATAAATAAGAATGTGGCGATACCTTTCCTTCTTGTCTTCTGTCGCTTTGATCAGCTGCTTAGATGCAACTGAACTGAGCTGTAACTCCTGATAAAATGTCATATATCTCTTCCTCCCACTGTTATTTTTCTTCAAAATATCAACGAGAAACTATAATACAAATCCATCTCGGAGTCAATAAAAATTTTATTAAAGTTTTCTGATAAATCTGAATTATTCGAACAATATATAGAATTTAATTTTTAGACTTTACAAAACGCAGGCTCTATGATAAGATAGTTTGTGTCGAGCGGAAGTGGCGGAATGGCAGACGCGCTAGATTCAGGTTCTAGTGGGAG
>OLSM01000262.1_pt1 | contig 54274 bp, 58 predicted proteins | sample 1672721 | NCBI WGS metagenome assembly OLSM01 (sample SAMEA3136717, study PRJEB25190) | human gut metagenome
TGCACTGGTAGAGACAAAGGCTCCGGACAACTATGTAAAGAGCGATACGCCTTTGATGTTGACCATTGAAGCGGGTATCGAACCCAATGTTGTCGAGGTCAAGTTTGCGAACAGCAAGATCCCGCACACCGGCGGCATGGGCACCACCCTCTTCACCATTGGCGGCGTTGTGCTCCTCGCGGCGGCGGGCACTCTGTTTGTCGTCTCCCGCAGAAAGCAGCAGCACAGCTAATCGGGATGGCGCTGAAAGTGCAAATTAGATCAAATTAAAACGGTTATATACCGCGGGGAGGGAGGTAGCTCCCTCCCCTGCGGTATCGTTGTTTTGCCGCGGCGGCAGGAGCTTTTCCACAGAATTTGGTCTGCGGGAAAACTCGTACCGCCGGGAAGGGTGAAAAGGATTTTGCGTACGAACATGAAAAAAAAACGAAAAATTAGCACGCTTCTAGCGGTTTTGTTGCTGATTGTAGGGCTGGGGGTTTTGCTGTATCCAAGCCTGAGCGACCTTTATTACCGCTGGGAAGCAGAGCAGGAGATTGCTCAATATAATCAAGTTGCAGAAGCAACACAAGAGGATTATTCCGACCTTTGGGCTGCGGCGGAAGAATATAACCGCAAATTGGCACAGGGCAATGCCTTTTCTGTTGCCGCGACAGCGGAGGAAGAGGCTAAAATTGAGCAATTCCTCAATCCGCTGGGCAATGGGATGATGGGGTATATTGATATTCCCAAAATCAATGTCCACCTTCCGATTTACCAGGGGATTGAAGAACAGGCGCTTCAAGCAGGCGTGGGATTCTGGCCGGGCACCAGCCTTCCAACAGGGGGCCCCAGCACACATTGCGTGCTTACAGCCCATAATGGCCTGGTCCGCGCAAAAATGTTTACGGATTTGGACCAGCTAGTAGAAGGCGATACGTTTTCCCTGTCCATTTTGGATCGGGTATTGACCTATGAGGTGGATCAGATCCTTGTTACAGAACCGGATGAGGTGGACGCACTGCAAATTGTAGAGGGACAGGACTACGTTACCCTTTACACATGTACCCCATATGGCGTGAATACCCACCGGCTTTTGGTAAGGGGACACCGCATTGAGACACCGGAAAACGTAAATTTGGGCAATGGAGCCGTGGATATCATACGGACGCAATCCGGCATGACGGTTTTGATTACCCTAGCAGTGGTTGGGCTTCTCATTCTGCTTTTCCGCATTTGGCGCATCTTCCGCGCCCGCAAGAAAAAGCAGCAAACATAAGAGATTTTACGAGGCGGTGATCGTTCCATGAATATACAACGGTTTTGGAAAAAGTTTGCAGTTGCCTTTATGGCCCTGGTATTGCTGTTGCCTTGCCTGGCAATACCAGCATTTGCATACAATCCAATCGATACCAGCCGCGAAACGTCCCTGACCGTGCATTTTGGCGAAGGGAGCACGGATTTTTCCGGCGTGGAATTCCGGATTTACCGGGTGGCCGATGTATCTGAATCGGGTGAATTTACCCTGGCTGGCGATTTTGTGGATTATCCCATTTCCCTGGAGAATTTGGATAATGCGGGGTGGCGTGCTCTGGCCCAGACCTTGGCAGGCTATGTTGCCCGCGACCATCTGGGCCCTTATAAAAGGGCAAAGACCGATGAAAATGGGCGGGCATTCTTTGACCATCTGCCTACGGGCTTGTATCTTGTGATGGGGGATTCCTATGAGAAGGGCCGCACAACCTATACGCCTGACCCATTTGCCCTTTGCCTACCGAATCCGGATGGGGAAACAGGGGAATGGATTTATGATGTGGAAGCCTCCTGTAAATATGACAGCGAATATGATCCTCCTCACGGAGGGGGCGGCGATGATGACCCATCAAGTGGCGGTGGAGGTGGTACTCCTGTGACCGTCACCCGCAGGGTGCAGAAGATTTGGGACGACAGCGGCCATACAGAAAACCGCCCGCAAGAAGTAGTTGTTCAACTCTTGAAGGATGGCGTGGTTTCCAGCACGGTGACGCTAAGCGCAAGCAACAATTGGTCCTATACTTGGTCGGGGTTGGATGCAAATTCCAATTGGCAAGTAGTGGAACGCGATGTAGCAAACGGATATACCGTTTTGGTAGAACGGGAAGGCGACCTCTTCCGTGTAACCAACACCTACCAAGAGGATGTACCAGTCACCCCGCCTTCCACAGGGGAGTCCGAGGCCCCGCCCTCGGCGGAAAGCATCGAGCCAGCGCCTGAACCTGAGCCTGAGCCCGAAGAGAAGCTGCCCCAGACGGGCATGCTTTGGTGGCCTGTTCCGGTGTTAGCCTGCGGTGGAATATCGCTGTTTTTTGCCGGATGGGCCCGGCGCCGGAGACAGGAGGATTCGGATGTATAGAAAACATGATAACAATCGGAAACGTCGTTCCGGTACCGTGTTCATGTTAGGAGGGCTGCTGCTATTCGCAGCAGCCCTTTTTTTGACAGGATATAATCTGTGGGATGAACAACGGGCCGGGGACGCGGTGGCCGCTATCTTGGAACAAATGTCAGCGCTCCAGGGACGTGCGCAGGAAGGGCTGGGGGCCACGGGGGGCCAGGATCAAGAGGTACCGGATTATGTGCGAAACCCGGATATGGAGATGCCAACCGTGCAGATTGATGGAGAGGCATATATCGGGGTTTTAGAATTTCCAGGCCTCAGCGTGTCCCTCCCAGTCATAAGCGATTGGAGTGCGGCAAAATTGAGGACAGCGCCCTGCCGCTATACAGGGTCTGCTTATCGGGACAACCTCGTCATAGCAGGGCATAATTATCGGACGCATTTTGGAAAGCTGCAAAACCTTTCCCTTGGGGATACCGTGCTATTTTTTGATGCGGATGGAAATCAATTTGCATACGAAGTAGCAGGGGTTGAGGAATTGGACTCCACCGCCATCGAGGAGATGGTCACCGGGGATTGGGATCTGACGCTTTTCACCTGCACGCTCAGCGGGCAGACCCGGTTCACCGTGCGTTGCATAAGATCTGAATAGCTGCTTCCTGCATTTAAGGGGAGAGAAGGCCATAGAAAAAGTCTGTTGCACCGCACCGAAAGGCGTCAAAGGAAATGGTATGGGAAGATACACTGTACAGCTCAGCCAGGCGCTTCTGTAAGGTTTGCCAGCAGATCGCCCACACTTATAGCAAACGCTGGGAAAGAAAATGATACCATCCATGCGGGAATCAAAAAGGGGAGGCCGGCGTGCAGATGGGATCGGCCGCAGATACGGGGTTCCCCCAGCTTCCACAAGGATATTGTAAAAAGGGCTCCGGAAAGCATTCGCTTTCCGGAGCCCTTTTCAACGACTTTTATTGGGGGGCAGACATGCTTTTACATTGTTTCTCCAATGCCGTATGGACGGGCTGGCTTTCGGATTCGTTACACAGCAATACAAGAATATCGCCAGCTTCCAAAATGGTATCCCCATGGGGGACGAGCTCCTGGTCGTGCCGTTTGACCGAAACCACCAGTGCCCCGCTGGGCCAAGGAATTTCCTGGATGGTTTTGCCGCACACTGGCGCCCCAAAACAGACGGGCGACTCGATCAAAAGCTTTTCGCCACTGGGTGGAGGAGTGGCGCCCTGCTTTTTCATGAGCCTTTCCAGGAGCATGTCATAGACAGGCTTCGCGTGCAACAGATCTGCAACGGCGTAGGCGGTCAGGGAGACCAGTGAGAGGGTCAACAGATGGGAGAAATTCCCGGTCATTTCACTGATCAAAATGATGCCAGTAATGGGGGCCCGGACGATTGCCGCAAACAGGCCGGCCATACCAAGAATGACAAAATTTTGCAAAGGATTTTCAATGCCACAGAGACCTAATACTTCGCTAAACGTACTGCCAGAGATCGCCCCCAATACCAGCAGCGGGAGGAAAATGCCACCAGGGACACCCGATCCAAAGCTGATCATGGAAAAGAGGAATTTCAGGCAAAATAGCAACAGCAGGGACTGGATTGCCATATCTTGCGAGACAAGCTCAATGAGGTTGTGGCCGCCGCCTAATACCGGCGGATATACAAGCAGACATGCGCCCGCCAAAAGGAATGGAATGGCGGTCCGGATGAACTGCGAACCAATTTTGCTGTATAGGTCCTGAGATTTCGCCACGCAGAAATTATATAGGGTCCCCACCAGCCCCAAAAGGATGCCGAGAATCAAGACCATCCAATAATTTTGCAACGGCATCATCTGTGCAGCAGAAAAGTCAAAGACCGGTTTTAAGCCGAAAACATAGCGGGAAATAAAATCGGCTGTAATAGAAGCCGACATTGCAGACAAAAGGACATCCGTTGAGAAATTCTTATGTAGCTCTTCCAAGGAAAAGAGCACGCCCGCAAAGGGGGCGTTAAAGGCGGCGGCAAGCCCCGCGCTTGCACCGCATGTCATCAGCATTTTTTCTTCAGTCTTGTCGCGATGGGATAACCGGGACACGCCTTTTCCCGCCATAGCGCCCATCTGGATGGAGGGCCCTTCGCGGCCCAGGGAGAGCCCTGCGCCGATGGTCAGGATCCCTCCGATAAATTTTGCCAGCAACACCCGCCACCAAGTCTGCGAGAGCCCGCCTTGCATTTCCCCTTCCACCTGCGGGATGCCAGAGCCACTGATGAACGGTTCTACGCGGAGAAGCAGCGTTACCAAGGCGGCAATGCCTAAGAGAGCAAGCATCCAGAGGGAAACAGCCCAGGGATGGGCGGAAAGAAATGTCCCAATGGATTGCCGGAAGGCATCCGCCTGTTCCAATGAAACCCGAAAGAGCACCGCGACCATGCCCGCGGCGAATCCAACGGCGATTCCCTGCAATACCAAAGAATAACGGAAGCTGCGGAATCGTTTGATCAGCTTGGCCGTGGTAGTTTGATCCTGTTGCAAAGAGTTGCACCCCGTTTCTCATTCTCATCTTTCCCTTTGAGGGACAAGTATGCTTCTTGTATATTATAGCACGGAAGGCAAAAGCTGTCGATTGAACGTGGCCACGGCAGGAAACGGCAATTGCCGTTGGTGCGGATGTTTATATCGGTTTTAATGCTTTATAAAAGGATCTCTAAGGGAAAGGAATATAACACAAAAGATGAAATGCCGTTATGCTCCTGAAAAATAGGGGAATGGGATACCCTGATATCCGCGGCCGAGCCATTGAGGCCACAAAGAGGGAACTGCTTTTTTACGGGGCATGGAAATCGTACCGTTCCCTTTTGGGGGTGAGCGGAAATTTTCCGGAAACCTTGTCCGGTTTCAGAACGCGCGATATCGGGGAGAAGCCGGCATAGCGGCGTTGTAGCCCCTTCACCCCAAGGGTTCAAACGGAAGATGGGGAAATCAAAGTGAAATAGAACGAACCGGGGTAAGCGTCCAAAGTACCAGGAACCGTTGCTCCATAACATCAAGTCCATCTTGTCCAAGTAGCGGAAGGGCTTGCTGCCTGCGAAGGACAGGCGGCAAGCCCTTCCGCTTTGCCTTGATACAGCGGCTATTGTAATGACCCGGATCACCCACCAGCTCGTATGGAAAATTCCATCCGGCCAATCCTTTCAGATAGAGCAGATCCCTTTTGAAGGACCCGGAGAAGCTTGTTATCCCTGTATGGTCCAGGCAGTTGCCTTTGCGGCCCATGCTCTGCTGGATGCCGTTTCTTTTGCACATACGCCGGCACAGTTTATGTTGCTATTGCCGGCCTTGGTTTGGAGTGGGAACCAGCCCTGTCCCATCTGGGATCGTTTTAACAGACTTATCCAGCATAGCCGTTCCAACAAAAGGGGCATGTTGTGCTTCCGGTTATGAACCATTTTGCGCTTTGTAATCGATTCCCCATTGTTCCATGGCCTTAATGATAGGGCGCATCGATTCGCCCAATTCGCTCAAAGAATATTCCACCCTTGGAGGGACTTCCGGATAGACCGTCCGTGTGATGATGCCGTCTTCTTCCATTGAGCGCAGGCTGTCCGTCAGAACTTTTTGGCTGATCCCCTCTAAATTTTTGCGCAGCTCGTTAAAACGCCACGGGCGCGCAAGAAGGTTGCGCAAAATCAAAAGTTTCCATTTACTTCCCACCATTTGTACGGTTGTCGCAACAGGGCAAGCGGGCAACTCTTCTTTCTTCAGCATATCGATACCTCCCCCAATTCCCATTGGTTGATATTTGCATATTACACTCAAATTATAGTGCTGCATACGCGTGGAATCAAGCGTGCTATACGGAATAAAAATTTTTTATCCAACAATCCCCGCAACAACGCAAGAGTCACAAAAAGGTAACGTAGGTTATAAAAAAGTGCGTACTTGTAGAGCAAACAGGCACCCGTTACAATGGTGTCGAAAGCAAAGGACGGAGGTACTTATGATGAATCAGGCAAAGTTTGTTGTGGATATAGAAGCGTGTGTGGGATGTGGAAAATGCGTAAAGGTTTGCCCCGGCGGAATTCTCCGCTTGAATCCATCCCAAAAGGCTGAGATTGCGGATTTCAAAGAATTTGGGTGGAACGGTTGTTGGAAATGTGAGCATTGCCTTGCCGTCTGTCCAATGGGCGCCATTTCCATTTTCGGCCACAGGCCGGAAAACAGCCTCCCCATGGTCGATTGTACCATTGCGGCACCTGCAATGGATTCCCTGATTGCCAATAGGCGTTCCTGCCGCAGATACAAGGACAAAAATGTTGATACCGCCGTTATAAACGATATGCTGGGACGCCTGTCAGGGGCGCCCAACGGTGGCAATAAGCAGCAGGTGGAATTCACATTGATCGATGATCGGGTCCAGATGGATCACTTCCGCCAGATTGTTTATTCCCGGATGGAGGCACTGGCAGCGCAAGGGATCTACCCAAAGGGGTTTAGCAAAGAGGCATATGAAGATATGAAACGATGGGAAAAGACGGTGCGCCCCGATATGCTTTTTTGCGGAGCGCCACATATTTTGATTCCCCACGCACCGTTCGGCCACGGGGAACCCATACAGGATGTGGTGATTGCCGGGACATATTTTGAACTTCTTTGTGCTTCCCGCGGCCTTGGAGCGGTAATGTTGACGTTCCCTCTCGGTGCGTTGGAACAAATGCCGGATATCAAAGCAATGCTGAACATTCCGGCCCACCATTACATCGGCATGATAATTGGTTTCGGTTATCCCGAAATCCAGTATGCAAGAGGCGTACAAAGGGAAATGGAACAAGGCCGTATCCATCGCTTGGCTTTTGAGAAAGCCCCAATATAAGGAGGGGATGAACGTGTTAAAAGATATGTTGTCTATTTTTACGGATAGAGCAGATTTTTTCTGGGAGTTATTGCTAGAGCATTTGGAAATAGCATTGGTTTCTATTTTGATTGCCATACTGTTCGGAGGGCTTGTAGGGATTCTGATCAGTGAATTCCCAAAAGCCGCAAGGCCGGCGCTAGGCGTGATCAATTTTTTGTATACGATACCGTCCATTTCTATGCTCGGTTTTTTGATCCCCTTTTCAGGTGTGGGCAATGCAACGGCCATTATAGCGCTGGCTATGTATGATTGCTGCCGATGGTACGCAATACGCACACGGGTATTACGAATGTAGACCCCTCTATTTTGGAAGCGGCGAAAGGTATGGGAAGCACAAAAGCGCAGATTTTGTTTAAGATCAAACTCCCGCTTGCTATGCCAGTGATTATGTCGGGGGTTCGCAATATGGTGACGATGACAATTGCCCTTGCAGGTATTGCCTCTTTTATTGGTGCAGGGGGGGTTGGGGTCGCGATTTACCGGGGCATTACGACCAATAATGCGGCAATGACAATGGCCGGCAGCTTGCTGATTGCTTTGCTTGCCCTTGCAATGGATTTTATCCTTGGTTTCATTGAGAAACGTATCCGGAGACACAGCGCAAAAGCAAAGAGAACCAACAAAATGATGGCTGCCGTTGCGGCTGTCCTCTGTTTGGGCATTGTAGGGGGCGCCATAATCCATATACCGCAGAAAGACACCATACATATAGCCACAAAACCGATGACGGAACAATATATCCTCGGTGAAATGCTGGACATCCTGATCGAACAGGACACAGATTTGAATGTTGAGCTGACGCAGGGGGTCGGCGGCGGGACATCGAATATCCAGCCCGCAATGGAGAGCGGGGAATTCGACCTGTATCCTGAGTACACAGGCACGGGTTGGAATGCGGTCCTCAAACACGACGGTTTATATACCGAAGATTTATTCGGTGAATTGGAAAATGAATATAGCGAACGATTCCATATGGATTGGGTTGGGATGTACGGCTTTGACAATACGTATGGTTTGGTTGTCCGTCGTGAAATTGCAGAAAAATATAACCTTAAAACCTATTCCGATCTCAAATCTGTAGCAGGCGATCTCACATTTGGTGCAGAATATGATTTCTTCGAACGCGAGGACGGCTATGACGCCCTTTGTGAAACCTATGGGCTGGATTTTGGCAAAACAATGGATTTAGACATTGGGCTCAAATATCAGGCGATCCGCCAGGGAAAGATCGATGTGATGGTGATTTTTACAACAGACGGGCAACTGTCGGCTTCAGATGTGGTTGTTTTAGAAGATGACAAGCATTTCTATCCTTCCTATATTTGCGGGAATGTGATTCGCGCAGACGTGCTTGAGGAATACCCGGAATTAGAAGCCGTATTTGAAAAGCTGAACGGGCTGATTAGCGACGCGGATATGGCCGCAATGAACTATGCCGTTGAAACGGAAAGCAAAGAGCCGCGAGAGGTAGCGGAAGGGTTCCTTCAAAACCATGGCCTTTTGCAGTGAGGTGGATGAGATGAAAACAGAGATTGAATTTAAGAATGTTAAAAAAGTATACGGCGAAAAGGTAGTGATGGAGGGCTTTAATCTTTCCATAGAAAAAGGCGAGTTTGTAACGATTATCGGTTCATCGGGCTGTGGCAAAACGACGGCGCTCAAAATGGTAAACGGTTTGGTGCAGCCGACTTCGGGGGATATATTTGTTGACGGTGAAAATATCCGCAATAAAAATCAGACACAACTCCGCAGAAATATCGGCTATGCCATTCAGGGCAGTGTGCTGTTTCCGCATATGACGGTAGAGCAAAACATCGCTTACGTTCCAAACTTGCTAAACAAGCGGGATAAAGGGAAGACAAAAAACGCCGTATCCAAATGGATGAAAATCGTGGGGCTTTCAGAAGATTTGAAGGACCGCTATCCGTCCGAACTTTCCGGCGGCCAGCAGCAAAGGGTTGGTATCGCCCGCGCTTTGGCAGCGTCCCCTGAGATCCTTTTAATGGACGAGCCGTTCGGTGCGGTGGATGAAATCACGCGGGGGCAGCTTCAGATGGAATTGAAGCGGATCCATGGGCAGACAGGTATTACCGTATTGTTTGTTACCCACGATATTTCCGAAGCGCTGAGGCTCGGCACAAAAGTGCTTGTTATGAACAACGGCAAAATGGAACAATTTGCAAAGCCTGGGGATCTGCTTCGGAGTCCTGCAACGGAATTTGTAAAGGAACTTGTAAAAGGAGAGTGCCGCACCAGCGGCTTCTCGCTACAAGATGATTGATCTGTATACGGTTATTTAGCCGACGCTATGGAGGGGGGTGATCGTGTGGCGGAGGACAAGGGCTAGAAGAGTCGCCTTGGGCGGTACGCTATGGAGTCCGGGGCAATCATGCAGCAGGTATACCGCAAGAAGATGGAAATACCGGTTGAGGATATAAAACGGTTTTCAAACGGAATTTTACATATTCGCGATGAGGGGCGCACAAGAATGTCGATGGGCGCACTTTTCGGGATAGTGGAAAAAGTTGAAGAAACATTTTCCAAAAAATTGTATGGCAGCTTGACAAGTAAAAATGTCAGTTGACTTTCACTGGCGAAAATGGCACAATTACTTTACACACGCCATATGTCGCAATCCCGATTACCACAGATAGAAAGGAACTTTTTATCTGTTTTCCGGCGGCACAAAGCCGAAAGATGTCCAGAAACTTCTCTGACACTCGGATGTCAGCGCCACAATGGACATCTACGCTCACGTCACAAGGGGAGCGTACTTCCGCAAGGCTACTGGATAGGGGACCCAACGGAGAATAAAAGATGCCCTTGTTTCAGCTCGTAGGGCAAAACAAGGGCAAACAGATAAGGTTTGAACGGAAAACAGGTGTGGAGCCTTGAAAAATCGATGTTTTTGCGAGCGTGGATCATGAAAGTGGAATTTGGAGTGGGAAACGATGAAACTATTTGATTGGGGCGGCAGAGAATAAAGGCATACTTCTTTGATGAAATGCACTATAAAATTTAAGGAGAACAAGGAAGTATGAACAAAATAAATTTAAGACCAATCATTACCATTGAAGACAAGAACACATTCGTAAGTGAAATACAAGAAGCTTTTCAAGACTCTTATGTATCAGAGTTTGGAAAATATAAAAAAACAATTCTTCCCATAGAAGATATAGAAGAATCTTTTAACACGAAAGGCTCTGAAGCCTATATTGCAGAAATCGATGGAGAAAGGGTCGGAGGAACCATCGTCGTTATAGATGATACGACCGGCTACAACTCACTCCATCTTTTGTATGTGAAATCAGACGCACAGAATACTGGAAACGGATTTAAAATATGGAAAGCAATTGAAGAATTACATCCTGAAACAAGAATTTGGGAGACGCATACTCCATATTATGATAAGAGAAATATCCATTTTTATGTAAATCGTTGTGGCTTTAAGATTGTAGAATTTTTTAATCCTAAACACAAAGACCCACACCAAATAAGTGAAACCGCAGGCAACATCCCAAAAGAGAACAATTATTTCTTTAGATTTGAAAAAGAAATGAAGTAGCCGGATTTTAATTTCTATTTTAACCATAATATCGAGTTCTTCCGCTGCGACAACCACCATTCCGGGCTCCACCATGGTTCGTCTGCCCATTATATCTGGCTGGACTTCTCCTGGATAGGTGCCGGATGACCGGAAAATCCCCGAGCGGGATATTCTGTTGGAAACGAGAAAAGGCGTAGCATTAAGCTACGCCCCCGCACAGACCGCTATATAGATTAGGGAATAAAAAATGAGGAGTATTATCAAAAGAACTTTTTAGATCCTTTAATAATACTCTGCATGGGATTACGCTACAAAAAAGACCCGCTACAAACGCGAGCGAAAAGGCATAATAAAAAAACCGAGCCTGGAACGCGAATTGCGTCCAGGCTCGACTGTCCTCCGTGGTCACCTTGGAGTATCATCAGCTCAGATTTACGAAAGCTTTATATAATTTTATCAAATGCACCATTTTTTCACAAGTCGTAATTTCGCGTGAGAAATGCACCAAAAATGTTACGCGAAAAATAAAATTGGTACAAAACTGTAAGGTTCAAAAGCTTCAGTCTACCGGAAACTCACTCTGTGTTTTTCCTGACTGGCTGCACTACTCAAAGTGTCATTCCTTTGATAAGATGAAGCCATGAGAAGGATTCACCATAATAACAAACGCCATATTCTAAAGCTATATTATCAGGGGACTCCGCCGTCTTTTTTAATACAAGAATATGGCATTCCGTCTAGTACTTTATACTCCTGGATCGCTAAGTCTCCTAAGTCGATTGCAATAGCAGCCCATAATGATCGAAAATTCCGAAACTGGTATAGCCTGGAAATCGCTACCAGGAAGAAAGAGCAACAGTTGGCGTTCATTCATCGCACGGTAATAAAAAATATGCCACTCAGTAAGAGAATGGAAATCATTGATCGCGAGTATGGAAAAGAAAGTCTCCATGTTTTATGTGAGGCTTTGGATATTAAACGTAGTACCTATCTCAATTACAAAAGACGACGCAAGATCCCTTCTCCTGATATTCAGCAACCTGATGAGGATATGGCTACAGAAAACTAAAAGTGAAATAAAGCTGTGCGATGCAAGACTATGCGTCAGCTAATTGGAGCTTTTCCGCATATTTTTCTTCCGTAGGAAGGGTATATACTTCAAAGCGCCCCTTTCTCTTGCCCCAGATATATAGCTGGATCTCCGGCGATTCAAAAACGCGGCAATCATCGTCTATAATGCGGAGCGTGTAGCTTTCCGGATATCTGCCGTCGAGCAGCTCAAGAAGCTGGATGCACGAGACCTGAAGGGCGGATTTCGGCTCAGATACGAAGATCTCCGCCGTTACCACATCGCATCCTATTATCCGCACATCGTCCGACCCATTTTCATATCTGGGATATGGGCGGCAATAAATCAAGACCTCGGTGCAGTTGATTAGATCGAAGCCATTTAGTTTTCTGGTTCTTTTCAGCTTTAAACTCTGCCGATCCGCTTGGTTTACGATCCTGGACACGGTCGGAGAAGTGATGCGCTCCAGCCTTGGAAAACCCGCCTCTTTTGCGTGCTGCTGCACATATTGGTGAAGTAAAGCGATTGACCAGAGATCTTGCTCATACCCCAAAGTTCGTGGAGATTTTTTAGCTGTTTGGACGATCCACTGCATGGCTTCTTCCGAGATCTCTTTTGGATGGCCGCTGCGCTGGTCATCCTGCAAAGCGCGCATCAGGCCACCCTCTTTGAACTTATCTAGGCATAACCGAACGGGTTTGGAAAGCATATGCAGCTTCCGACGAATTTCGCTGGGCGATACCCCGTCTGAACGCAGCAACAGGATCTTTGCTCGGTCAGAAACACGCGGAGGAACCTTCTTTGCGTCAATCAATGCCTGCAAATATGATTTTTCCTCTGCGGTTAGATCTATCTGATCTGGCTGGGACATACTGTAATTCCTGTTTGATTAAGTCCATTATACCACAGAACAAATGATAGCCTTAGAGCATTGTCCACAGATACTTATTATTAGAACCGCCGCACAATACTGTGCGGCGGTTCTACGGAGGTAACTAGTCGCTACGCCCATTTCTTTATGCTTTCGAAACGCCGATCAATACGCTCTGAACTATCCAATATTCCTGACGAACCCATAAAAACGCCATTACTTAGTATATATGCAGAGACATACCATAGATCGTCGTTCGGGCCTTTGCTGGGATTGTAGAAGAAGATAAGAACAGGCAGACCGTCCTTTGATTCTTCATGAAAGAAAACACAGTAGTCTGTCCATCCCCTGTCAGTAATCCAACCATCATAGAAGGATGTTCTGTAGTGATCGTCCTCGTCGTAGATACCATAATGCTGGACTAGATAGTCTGCCTTCTTAGTAGTAAGATCGTTGCCTTCTTCTACTAAGTAGAAACCGTACTCCTTGGCCTTCAGGTTAATATAACCGTAAACTGTGTTGGCATCAAGGGGCTGGCTCGGCTCAATCGAGGGGATCTCCGTAGCTGGCTTGATGGATTCGAGGCCGGGGATATCGGTAAAGCGGTCGAGGATGGTGGCAGCCTGGGCGCGGTTCAGAGGCTCATTGGGGCCGTAGATGCCACCCGGCAATCCGGCCAGTACGCCCGCGCGCTGCAAGGCTGTAATGGCAGTCTGGTACTCGGCATCGAGAGCGGCAATGTCGGGGAAATCAATCGCAGCGTTGGTGGCGGGCAGTTCCACACCCAGAGCTCCTGCTAGGCGGTACATTGCCAAAGCTGCGCCCTTGCGATCGCAGGTGGTCTCCGGATTGGCTCCGTAAATGGAGCCCATGTCGTTATAAGCGCCATCCAGCAGGTTGTAAGACAAGGCCCAGCGCAAAGGCGTCTTGTACCATTCTCTGCCAGTCAATCCGTTGACAGCCGTATTGCTGTCGAGGGTACCGGTGAGGATTTGGCTGTAAGCATTGTAAAGCGTCTGGGTCACTTGCGCGCGGGTGAAGGGCGTTTCCGGAGAGAACTTACCTCCGCCGACACCGCCAAAAAGCCCCTTTTCGGTGACACTCTCGATATACTGGTAGGCCCAATGAGAAGTAGAGACGTCGTTATAGGTGTTTTCTGCGGCAAAGGCAGAGGTAGATATGCCCACCATAAGCACCAGGGATAATAAGAATGACAGAACTTGTTTCATTTCTTTATCTCCTTTATTGCGATATAGACAGGGCTTCCAATGCCCGCTGCGCCATAACAATGGATTGTTCGGTAGTAAGGACACCATCGGGGTCGAAGCGATTATCGCCCACACCGTTGATGATTCCGGCGTGGACTGGCCAGCCCAGACTGTCACTCACCCAATGACCGGAAACATCCGTAAAGGTGTGGGTATAGCCATCTGTCTCTACGCCCAGCACCTCTGCGGTGCGGTTGAGGATAGCCGCGATCTGAGCGCGGGTGAAGGTGCCGTTTGGATCGAAGCGGTTGTTGCCTACGCCGTTGATAATCCCTAGGGCATTAGCTGCCAGCACATTTTTATCTGTGGTATCCGTGAAGGCTGTGGGATTGATCTGCACACCTTTTTCGGCCAGGATCGCATTGATATCTTTACCGGAGCTCTTTTCCAGCAGACGAATAAACATCTCGGCGACTTCGCCACGAGAAACCGCTTCGGTATAGTTCTGCTGCAGGTTTTCCGGCACAAGCCCTGCGGCGATGGCAGCACTTACCACATCCTGAGCCCAGGAGGAGGGGGTGTCGGACCTGGGAACATCTTCCGTTTCCTCTGGCAGTTTTACGCCGCCCATGATGTAGATAGGGGTTGCAGACCAAGTGGTGCTGCCCTGTCCCAGCTGTCCATTGGAGTCTGAACCCCAACCCCACAGACTGCCGTCCTGCTTCACAGCCAGAGTCGCTGAATGTGGGCTCACTGCCACCACATGGTCTGTAATTTTGACAGGGTGTTCCACATAGTCCATCGTTCCATTGCCCAGGTTGCCATAGGGGTTGTCCCCCCAGGCCCACAGGCTTCCGTCGGTCTGGAGAGCAAAATGGGAGCCAGAGTCGGACTGAAAATCAGCCACCTGGCTGAGCACCTGCTCCTGCCGCCCCTGAACCTCATAGCTCCACAGCGTCCCGTCCTCTTTCAGATACCAGATGCCGTCAGTGGTACACCAGACCTTAACTGCGGACTCCGCTACCCAAACCGGCGTAGATGTCGGTGGTCTTGACTTTCAGCCTGTTTGTGTTCAGTTTTGCCGTAAGAAGAAAGGCTGCCTAAATTAATTTTTTCAAATCATTTTGAGACAGCCCCTTCAATGCTGGTTTTCCCGCTATTTTAAGGGGAAAAACGCCAGCCGCAATGTTTGGATCAGCGCGACAAAAAACTCCACTCCTATGGGTGCCGCCACAGTAATATAAATATACCCCGGTACCATCTGCCCATGGTTGATGCCATATACGATCGCCATGCTGAACAACCAAGTAAGTATAATGGATATCCATACGATTCCCGAAACCAAATCGAAATTGTTTATGGACATCGTTACAAAAATCAGCGTTAAGCCGCATAAACCCATAGCTACCCAGGTAAAAAAGCCCCACTCATTCCGAGCATATATGGAATATACGATGGAGACGACATACAAAACGCATATGATCGTACTATACCAGGCACATATGACTTTCTGTTTTAATCCGGTGTTTCGCTTTGAAAACCAAAATGCAACAAATGCAACAATCGACATTACAATGGCTGAGATCACACCAGGAACGCCAAGAGACCAAAAAAACAACAGAATAAGAACTGGTGGGGCAATCAACATGAATATCGGAATAATGATGATCTCGCCTACGGCGTTGGTAATGGGTCTGTCATCTTCATAGACGAAGAGACCCCTAAAATCTCTGCCTATTCTAAACATAGTACTCTCCTTTATTACGAATTAGCCAATGCTTCCAATGCCCGCTGCGCCATCACAATGGCTTGTTCGGTGGTTAGAACGCCATTGGGATCAAAGCGGTTGTTGCCTACGCCGCTGATAATCCCCGGGGCATTAGCCGCCAGCACATTTTTATCTGTGGTATCCGTGAAGGCTGTGGGATTGATCTGCACACCTTTTTCGGCCAGGAGCGCATCGATATCTTTACTACCCCAATTCTTTGAAGTTTGCGGGAATCAGCCAATTTCCATCCCGATCAATCATACCCCAGAGGCCGTTGAGCTGTACTTTAGCGTAGCTCATATCCAACGAAAATGATCCCACCTGATCGTAGATGCAGTCAATCACCACATTCCAGTTTTGATCCATGTATCCAAATTTCCTGGAATAGCTTCCTTGATATTCTGCCACAGGCAGCAATTCCCGAACGCTCAAACTTACAGGCTCAATTCCGTACAATTCGCTCTTCAGTGTACCATTTTCGTCATAGAAATAGTCAGGGAAAGGAAAATCAGAGATTACATTCCCCTGTGCGTCAATGATCCGGTAACAGTAGTCGCCGCCGTCTATAATGGTGCTGGACGCAATGGCCAGGCCATTGCTAAAGCTCCCGATGTCCCCGTATTCCGGTGCAATGACCCATTCCCCCTGGAGATTTATGCACCCCCAAAATCCCGTTTCGGAACTCAATGCCGGCGCCAATCCCTCGGAGAACGATGATCCATTGGCTACATAAACGGTTCCGGAAGAAGACTGAAGCAGCTTCCCCTCTGGATTGATATAACAACGCATGGAATTTTCCAGCCGCGCGGGATACCAACCTTCAGAAAACCAAATGTATTCCCTTCCGCCGTCTCCGGAATAGGTACGGCTTGAGACAGAAAAGGTGAAGTCCGTTACCCGCACGCCGCTGGCGTCAATCAGATAATACTGATCGCGCGTCCCGTCTGCGGGAGTCACAGCCGCTACGCCATCATAGAAGGAAAACGCGTCCAAATAGCGCGGTTCTATTGCATAGTCGCCGGAGCTGTCTATGTAGCCATATAAACCGGATATATAGTCACCCACGCGGACCACGGCAAGTCCCTCTGCGAAATTATACGCTTCAAAAAATTGCGGCGCGATGACGAAACTCCCGCTGGTGTCAATATACCCGTACCCACCATCGCCTGACGCAACGGCCAGGCCGTTAGAGAAGCTGTGAGCGCTTTCAAATTGCGGTGCAATGGCAAATTGGCCGGATGGATCAAGATATCCATACAAGCCGTTTTGATCCTGCACAAGCGCCAGACCGTCTTTCCCAAACCGCTCCGCTTCGAGGTATGCGGGAGAAATGACATAGGTGCCTGTGCTGTCAATAAATCCCCAAAGACCATTTTCATCCGCCGCAGGCAGGGGGCCATATCGAAACAGTTTTTCAAAAGAAGTCAGTTCTGGCTCGGTTACCGGCGTTGGATCGCTGTTGGATTGCGTGAGATCATTCCCTGTATCATGTTCAGAAAGGCCTGCGCTACTTTTTTCGCCGCAGGCAGTCAGGGACAGCATCAAGGCTGCAAGCATAAATAGCGTCAGTAATCTTTTCATCGGTTGTGTACCCTCCATTTTGCTTTTTAGCACCCCATCTCATGGGTATTGACCTGCGCTCCGGGGGGACAGATCGGTCGCATTACTTCTCGGAAACTCGGGTGCCGCATTGTGTGCAGAATTCGGCGCCTTTTTCCAGGGCGGCTCCGCACTTGGCGCAACGGATGTTTTCCGCGCCCGTGTGAATTGGATCGGCGGGAGCAGCCGGTGTATGCTGCCGCGTATCAGGCCGCGCCGCCTTATTGCGGTTGGCAAATGCCTCAGAAATCTTGTCGCTGGCAGCGTCAACGCCCCGGCTGATCGCGTTTTCAATCGCGCGAATGACCAAGAAGCAAATGACGCTTGCCCCAATCGCAGCAATAACGCCGAGTACGACGCTGTCTGTATAAGCGCCGGCAACGATCCCCAGCAAAACACCGAGAATAATGCCGTTGTAGGCATAGGTCTTTCTCATATTATACATCCTCCATTCCCTATTTGAAATGATCTTTCAGATTTTTTGGTGCCGACGGCGTGTAAACCCCGGCTGCCTTATCTCTTTCCTTTTTGGCTCGTTCTCCCGCTGAAGCCAGCAAATTGTAGACCAGCCTACAGATCGCCATCAGAACAAGAGTGATTCCGCAGGCGATAAAAAACATCCCCATTTGACATGACACCTTTCTCTACACAAAATATCAGAACAGATGCCGCTTGGTTTTAATATCGTTTTTCACCGTTGTGACCTGCGTGTTTGGATCGATGCCGAGAAACATTTTCTCGACAGAGGTCAGCAGCGTGTTCATGGCGTCCGCACAGACAGGCGCTCCATGCTGTGACCGCCATTTCGTAAATTTAAAACAATATACGCTTTTTTCTGCCGTCTGCTCCACGCGATAGAGCACAGCCGAATAGTTGACTCCGGCCTGAAAATCGATCCGTCCTGAGTTTCCCTGCATCTTTGAGGCGGTTCCTGCTGTCAGATTCGCGGTCTCCACTGCGGCGGCAAACTGTTCATTTGAAATTGGCGCAAGGGTAAAGGTTTCTGCATATTCGACAAAGTCTCTTTGCCGCTGAAGGATCACGCCTGCGCTGAGGAGTTCGCCGCGGTGTTTGGCGTTCAGGACGAAGCAGACCGCAACCAGTGCGATTACTAAAACCGCAATTACAATTCCCATATGGATTCTCCTACTTTCAATTTTGATCATGCCCTGTGCCAAAGGGCTTTGTCTGCGATATGGCGCTACTGCTTGTAAAATGTGACGACCTTCCCATACCATGCCCAGTAGCTTACCTTCGGTACCACGGACACATACAGCACTTTGTCGCTTTCGTCCTTCTCCGCGGAGAGTTCATAGAGCGTGTCGGAGTTCTCCTGCAAAAATTCCGTCACAGCATTTCCGCCTCCCGCATCGCCGCCGGTAAAGCGCAAGATGTATGCTCCGCCATTCTTGTTGTATTTCCCATAGAGCACCCCCGTACTGTCATAAGCGGTAAAGGTTCCATCGCTGCGGAATGTAATCGAGGAGACGGGAAAAAAACTGTCCGTTCGGTAGGTGCCGGACAAATCATGTCCTCCGCCCAGCGCGGCGGCGCAGATGACCGCTATGACAACGATGATACAGGCATATGCGCCGAGAAACACATAGGCACTGACATGGGGAAATCTGACGGCCAGCTGTTTGGGAACAAATCTGGCAGCCGAGCTCTCATGATGTTTCATCCATTGCACGGCGTTTTCCCATTTGGCCGCACCGTGGGATGCTGCTGCCGGAGTTGGTTTGTGAACTGAATGAACCGCCATTCCACAGCCGGTGCAGAAGCGATCCCCCGGCGCAAGCTCTCTGCCGCAATTGGTACAAAACAAACTGGTTCACCTCCGCATCATTGCCCTTGCTGCTCAGCGATTGCCGTCGTAGGGCTGAATATCAGCTGGGGCCGGAGCCTGCGCGTTTTTGAAAAAGATGCTCTGCCGCAGATACTGGTCGCTGCCAAAGTAGGTGCGCACGCGGACGGATTTGCGGAAATAGGTTGTCCAGATCGCGAAGCCAATGCCTGCGCTAAGCAGCCCGGAAACCAGATTCCCCACATTGCGGAAGCCGGAAAAGATTGCAGTGGCCACCGCCAATCCGGCCACGACCAGCATAATAATCTCATAGAACCGCAGGAAGCGCGGATCCTTGCGGCGGATCATAGAGAAAAACTTCAGGCCGAACACACAGATAAAGCCATCGCCCGCCAACTCAATCACGTAGAGCAGCCAAATAACCGGACCGAGCATGCCCAAATAGCCGGAATATGCGCGCAGGACCCCCACAATGCTCACCAGCGAAATAATTGCCGCCAGTACCATTAGCCCTGCGGCGACCAGGGAACCGTAGGCAATAAATGCCAACCATCCGCCTAGTCTATGGTAGGGGTGCGGATAGCTGGTGTACTGGGTGCCGTTCGGAGTGCTTGGGCCTGTCGCGGCGTAACCTGCATTCCCGCTGCCTGTCTTGGTTCCCGGAAAAGGAATTGCATCTGCGGATGTATAAGCTCTGCCGGATCGCTCGGCCTTTCGTCTGCCTTGTGTCCCCAAATGGATCATCCAGACGATCAGCAGGCAAGCGGCTGCCGTCTTCAAGACTTGCAGCGGCAGGCGTAACGGTGTCCTGAAGAGAAGATCCGGCACCAGAATGACGCAGAACATCATTCCGAAGAAAATCAAGAACTTTGGTACAAGGCAGGTTTTGAGACTGGGCGTATTCTTTCCTGCCGACTTTTGCAGCAGAGCGGCAGCGGCTGCAAGCCAAGTTGCAGGAGAGACCAGAGCGCTGAGAATGATGCCCAATCCCAACATCAGGGAGTTCCATGGCACACGCAGTAAAGCGGGCAGGGACTCGCCCAGCAGCTCCAAACTGCCTCCGTTGGAAATGCCAAGGAGCAGGCTCAGCAGCGAATATGCGTTCATTCCGGACATTGCTGCTGTCATCGCCATACCCGCTCCAATAGATGCGCCCAGAGCTGCGGCATCCAATACACTGTGGCTTTCCCTGCGCTGCAGAAAGAGCGCCGTCAGAACAACACCCCCAAAAACCGACAGGATGTCCCAATATAAGAAGCTGTAACCGCCCCGGTAAAGCATCCCGCACATAACCAGGAGGACGGGGAGCGCAAGCACGACGCCCAGCGAGAAGCCCTTTACCAAGTCGCTCAATCTCCTGCACCGGCTGGTATCCAGCTCCCAGAGCACGGTGAGAAGTGTGACCGGCACGAGTATGCCAAAGGATGCGCGAGAAAAGGTGATAGACCAGCTTGACATGGACATAAATACCGCGCCAAGTTCTACGGAGGCATGAGCGATCAACGCAATTACTGCCGCGAAAATCAGCAGGGAGATAAAGACGCGGGAGAACACCCACGGACAGCCATCTGTCGGCATGGGCTCCCTGCCCCTCGTTCCGCTGGTCAACAGGCCGTCTATGTCCTCGGGGCGATGGCGGCGGAACACTTGAGAAAATACAGCGGGCTTAGGTTCACGGAAGGACTCTGCGGAAGACCCCGTCTCCGAGTTGTCCTCCGTTTCCCGCCAAGTATGTCCTACCGGCGGCTCTGTTCCCGTTTGCATGGGATCGACAGACACGTTCTCCGGCGAAACGGTCTTTGCCGCGTCTGGGCCTGGCGGCGCGGGGGCGGCTGCCGGATCAAACGGCGACGATGCTTTTCCGTCCTCGCTGATCCGCAGCGCGGTGCCGCACCGGGCGCAAAACCGGGCGTTTGCAGGCTGCTCGGCTCCACAGTTATGACAAAACATGAAAAATCCCCCTTTTTGAGTTCGTTTTCTTTACCAACCGACAGGAAATGTTTTACGCAAAGTGAGCGCACTTTGCTTTCCGGTGTGTTTCACCTCATAGACGCCCACTTTTAAAAACCGGTTCAATGATTTTCAGATTTTTTGAGAAGAAATTTTAGCCCCCATAAATCCTGCTGCCTGGAATGTTACATTTTCCGTCCTCTGTTGTATTCCAGCTGGTTTCTCTATCCAGTTTACCTGCTTTTCCAATTAAAATCCGAGCGGGTGATTGAAAGAATATCCAGAATCATGTGGAATCGACTTGAAGATAGTCGATCCTTCATGGTAAAATATAGCTTAAGTAGGTACCCCCGACGGAGAATGTAACCTTCGTTCTCTTTCCGGTTGTGTTTCAACATCTACGGACAAGGGGGCTGTTTAAATTATGGCAGCGACAGAACCAATTCGGAATAGGGAACAATTACGGCAGCTTGCGGAGTATTTTCTGATCCGCAAGCAATACCGAAACCATGCGATGCTGGTTGTTGGCACCTATACGGCGCTGCGCATCAGTGATTTGCTGCGCCTGACGTGGCCGGATGTCTACGATCCGGTGCGGGAGAAGTTTCGTTCTCATGTCAATGTGACGGAGCATAAGACGGGAAAAGGCAAGATCATCGCGCTGAACCAACAGGCCATTGATGCGCTGTGCCTGTACTATCCATACCGGCGCGGACACTATATCTTTTGCAACAACCGGGATGGTAAGCCGATCAGCCGGATGCAGGCGTGGCGGATCATCCACAGTGCGGCGGAGGCCGTTGGGATTTCCGGGCGCATTGCCTGCCACAGTCTGAGAAAGACCTGGGGGTATCATGCGTGGACAAGCGGTGAAGTTTCACCGGTGGTCATCATGGAGATCTATAACCACAGTAACTACAATGTGACACGGCGCTATCTCGGCGTCGCCCAGGACGATCTGGATCAGGCGTATCTGGAAGCGTCCCTATTCTAATAAAATCTATCTGGCAGAAAGAGTATCGTTGCCTCGCACAAGGGCAATGGTACTCTTTTTATTCTTCATCTTGTCGCTCGGCGAGATTGATGATCCGTTTTCCTTTTTCTTGTGCATACCGCATTGTCTGATAAGCTCCGCCTGAATTGTGCTCCACATAGAAAACCACCAGATCGCTCCGATCCACCATCTGCCGGTTGCGGATTTGATAGGCCCTCTTGGGGTGGCTGTTCTGCGCGACATCACAGATCTCGATTTCGTCATAATAGGCTTGGAAACTTTCCTCATTGTTCCGAAGCTCCGCTGTGGGATATGGCAATATCCATACCAGAGAGCTGTTATCTGCTTTTATGCGGCGCTGGAGCCGCTTTACAGCGGCGTATACGATCTGGTCGAAATCCCTGCCGCGCCCGACCAGAAACTCCACATATTCTTTTTGCAAAATAAGCTCGCGGATAATCGCTTCCGCTTTTTTCTCCGCCCGATTAAAATCCTCAATGATGCGATGCCCAAAGAAGCTCACAGTGTATAGTCTCAACATTTCGCTCTCCGCCCGACAAGATAAACTCCGCAACAAAGTAAATAACCTTTTTCTTATTATAGATGTTTATTGACTTAAAGTAAATGAACATCTAATCTGTTTCAATTATAATTTATCTGCTTTGTTGATAGCATAATACCCGGGAGGTGGTATTGTGCAAACGGAGTTTCCAGAGCGTTATATCACTTTGGGCCTCAAGATCGCGTATTACAGGAAAAAGGCCGGTCTGACGCAGGAAGTCCTCGCCGAGCGGATCGGCAAGAGTGTCAATTTTATTGGGCAGGTTGAGGGGACGGGGACGATCCGGGGCGTCTCCCTTGAGACCCTATTTAAGATCGCCCAAGTGTTAAGGATTCCCCCCTCTAAACTGCTAGAGGATGACTGATAATTTCATAAGAGGCTCTAGAACACGACGAAGCGGAAACATTTACCACGGATAAATCCGATGAAAATGCTTCTGCTCATCTATTCTCTTCTTGTTCTTTTAAGGGAGGACGCAACGGACAACACGGCCGTCGTACTTGTTGCTGCTGTTACCTGGGTAGACGTAGGATCTGTTGAACTCGCGAAGACTACGGAGAAATTGGCCAAAGACACATGCCAGCTATAGACAGTAGCTTGAATGTTCGCGCCACCTACCCGCTACCCTGAATGACCACCAGAATCGAACTCCCACTGCGCATAGAGAGTAACAAAGTAGCTGGTAGGGTTAGTAGATACGCTATAGACAGCGCCATCACCGTAATAGTCACCACTACCATCCGGTTCAGTATTCCATCCAACGAAAAAATTTTGAGGATTATTAAATTCATTATAGTTAAGGTTGGCACTTTGCCCAATACCTATGAACTGTGGTTCCATGAAGCCTTCATATGCCCCGTTGCCATCAAAGGTAATCTGGACTGCCCCATCCATCATACAGCGGACAGCTTCTCCATCATATTGATATAAACCATAGCTATTAGACATCGTACCCGGATACACAGCACTATCAGCAAAGAAAATCAAAGGTCTTACCATTGATGTATTTCGACTAGTGGAGGACCAGTAGTAGCCGCCGGAACCTTGTGCTTCTAAACGTCCATTAGGACCCCAAGCGCCAGAAAAGACACCAGACCAATCTCCATCAAATTGCCAATCTGCATAGTAGCTACTATCTGTTGAGCCAGACGCTAAGGAACCTGCGTTCATAGATGCATTAAGAACTGGGAAGTCTGCGGCAACTATACTAGTACCGCTTGCAGTAGGAGATGTGCCGTCACTGGTGGCACTTGGCAATCTCCAACCAGTCGGACAGATAGACCCTGAAACATTGGTGCCACTAGCGCTAATAGCATAAGTGCCAGTTCCGGCTGTAGCGGCATACCAGTTATAGAGATAGCCACATTTGGTGTAGGAGCTTTGAATGGAATCTCCGTAGCAATAGGAAGCAACCATGGGGTTGTTGTAGAAGGCTTTATCCCAGTTAGTTCCAGTGCCCGATGTGGCTGTACTGTTTGTGCCATCTACGGTATTCAGCCTTCGAGACTCGCTGTCATTTAATATAATTCCTTCGGATCCATCGCCAATATTAACGATAGTAATCCCCTCTCCTTTATACTTCATGTTATCTATCATCCAGCACTTCTCATCTTGCATCTTTTTAATACGGTAGGTTTGGTTATTGCGAGAATCAGTAAGGGAGACTATCTGCCCAACGATCATGGCACCACAGTTGCTTTGAGTGAAGTTTTGCATATTTACATTTGCAGTAGTGTTTGAGCCTATGGTTTCAATCCTGGCAGGATCAAAGTAGCGAACTATGAAATTATGATCATCTAGTGATATATAGTTATGCTCGTCATTAGCAACAACATCTATTGCATATCCATTGTCAGCAGTAGCCAATTTAGTAGGCAAAATGCAGGATATTGTATTATCTAAAACGTCAATTGAATTGCAAGCCGTGCCTCCGATAGTGACTGATGCAATGCCAGTTCTTGGGATGCGGCTCAGTGTGATCTTTATCGTATTTCCAGACCATCCTGTAGTTGGATATACGTCTAAAATTTCAATGTCTTGGACATCTTGTATACAACGAATTTCATGACCAATATATTTTTCAGTATAAGCACTAGTAAATCCACCTGGTCTAACATTAGAATTCTCTATTCCAAGAGAATACGGATGCGATGAGCTTGCTGCAGTGGATGACCAGTAGTAGCCAGCAGAACCCCGATAACTAAGACGACTAGCCCAGAAGCCAGAGAGAATACCATGCCAATCCCCTGCAAATAGCCAACCAGTATAATAATTAGATAACGATCCAGACGTAAGAGAGCCCGCATTCATAGAAGCATTGAGGACGGCAAAATCTGCATTGCTATAGCCCCCGTCATATGCCGTTGGCAATCTCCAACCAGCGGGACAGATAGAACCTGAGACATTGGTGCCCTGTGTACTAGTGGCATAAGTGCCAGTTCCAGCCGTAGCGGCATACCAGTTGTAGAGGTAGCCACATTTGGTGTAGGAACTTTGGATGGAAGTGCCGTAGCAGTAGGAGCCAGACATTGGGTTGTTGTAGAAGGCTTTATCCCAGTTAGTTCCAGTGCCCGATGTGGCTGTACTGTTTGTGCCATCTACGGTATTGTATCTGCCATCAGTGTCGTTTAGGGCAATGCCTTCTGTGCCATCACCAATGTTAGAGATAGTAATCCCTTCGCCCTTATATTTTATGTTGTCTACCATCCAGCACTTCTCGTCCTGCATTTTCTTTATTCTGTAGGTTTGACTGTTTCTTTCGTCAGTTAAAGAGATAATGTCGCCAACAGATAGGCTACCACAATCTAGATTGGTGAAATTGCTCATATTAGTATTGGTAATTTGAGTATTGGAAACAGAAGCTGTTTCGGTTCTATTTGGATTAAAGTATCTAATGGTGAAGTTGTGGGTATCTAGTGAAGTATTGCTAGCAGTTACGGATATACTATAGCCATTATCTGTGCCTGAAGTAGTATCTGTTTCTGCTTTACTAGGCAAAGTGCAGGTGAGTTCGTCTGCGCTCTTTACATCTATGCTAGTGCAGTCTGTACCGCCAATAGTAACACTTTGGACATTAACAAAGCCACCATTGCTGTATAAGGTGATGGTATCCCCTGCCCAGCCAGTGGTAGGATAAACATCTAGGATGGGTTGAGGGACGTAGTTAGTAACGGCAGAGATTACAATAGCATTGGTATATGAACCTGCTGGTAGAGTAGTGTCTACATTTACGCCAAAACTAATGGTGGTGGTTTCGCCAGATCCTGAAGTTGGTGAACTGGTTTTCTTAAGTTCATAAGGGTCCGAGTTGCTCGGCAGAGCAGAAAAGAGATTTCCTGTATTGTTTGCTAGGGAATCTGGATACCAGCCCCAGGTGTTTACTGAGAGGGTCGCTGGGCTATTTATGTCGGCAATAGAGGACTGGATTTTACCTCCACTTGCAGGATCATTAAGAGAGGTTTCAGCTCCGGCAAGGGAGAGGGCAAGTGTGTAGCCTGTGGTGTTATCCGTGCTCACTTGGATAGCCATTTCATCACTGGCAAGAGTGCCGTCTGGTGTTGGCGTAACGGCTAGGTTCATGGCTTCTGGGGTAAGGGCAACGGACAAGCTAGCATCATTAGATAGCGTAGAAATATCCTCCGCGCTGGATTCACCGGGGATCATCAAGACAGAGCCGAGCAAGAAAGCAACTAAGAAGGAGCCAACTCCTACAAAAACATTAAAAGCGGCAAGCCTGACCCGTGGGTGGCTTCCCGCTTTATCTATTCTCTGTGTTTTTAGTTTGACTGGGGAGAACAATCTTACCCAGAATGGTTGCTTTCTTTTCATCTTACCCTTTCTCTCTATTACCAGCGCCACACCTATACAAAACGCACAAATGAGCGCATATACATTTATATTATAGCAACAAAAAACAAAAGCAAGATAGATTTTTGGACAAATTCGAGCACCTTTCAAAAGCAAAACAGAATCAGAGAGGCAGACGTCTACTCAGGCGCCTGCCTCTCTTTTTTACGCGCAAATATGGCGCTACATAGTTACTGGATTACAGTGGCCTGCATCGGATAGTTACTTACATTGATAGAGCGATTGATGTCCGTACCTTCATAGAACATGATTGTGTCGCCGGAATCATTGACCACATAGTTGGTCAGGTTTCCTTGCTGGTCATATTCGTAGATCAACCGCCATTCTTCACCGCCAGATGTTCTGGTCGTCACTTCCGTTCCAATCCGGATGCCGTTGGCTGCGGTACCCTCATTGGTAAGTAGTGAACCCTCGTTGGGGTTATAAGACACATGGCGGAATGGCCCGTTCTCATTGCCCTCCTCTCCAGTGAAATGGCTTATGGAAATACTGATCAGGTTGTAACCGGCGCTCTGATACACACCATCCCCATAGACCTGGAACCTATACCCGCGCTCATCTCCGCCGTCCGTCCAGAAGGACAGCGAGTACAGCATCTGATCTCCGTCATAAATGCCGCCCCACATGTTGTTGTTCTCCGGGAATACCTTCAAATATTCTTCGGAATAAAGGCCAAGGTATGTATCGCTGGACATCAACACCATAGCTTCCTCGTAGTCAAAAGCATCTGTGGCTGCCGCCAGCGCCTGAAGCAGCTCCTGTTGCTCCGGCGAGAGTGCATCCAACTGCAGCGCACCGGGTTCAGACACCACGGGTTCTCCAGTCTCATCGTCCGATGCGTCTTCGTTGGGGTTGGTACTTTCCTCCACATAGGAAGCTTCGCTGCTTACCGGAGGCGCATCTGAAGACTGGTGGGAGATCAGCCAAGCCCCGCCGCCAATCACACCCGCCGCCAGGACTCCGGCCAGAATCTTTATGCCCAAAGAGATCCCGGCCTTCGTTGTAGCCCCTGTTGCCGCGCTTGCCGCCGTCTCCGCCGTAGTTCCGGCTGCAGACGATACGCTGCTGCCCCCGGTAGCTGCGGCGCTTTGTGCCGCGCTTGTCGCCTCCTGTGCGATGGTGGAGCTGATGCGCTCCAGGATGCTGCCAGCGGTAGAGGATGGCAGCGAGAAGGCCTCGGCCTGACGGGCAAAGATCTCGGAGAGCCCCAGCATGGAAATCCCGGCGACGCCGTAAAATTTCTGACCGCTCTTGCGCTCCTGTTCCTCAATCTCCGTGCGGATGGTCTTCCGGGCCAGAAACAGGCGGGATTTGACGGTTCCGGTGCTGCACTCCATGACCTGCGCGATCTCCTCCACGCTGAGCTGGTCGAAATAAAACAGCATGACTGCCTGCCGCTGCACGTCGCTGAGGGAGTCAATGATCTTTCCCAGACGGCGGCTCAAATCCTCCTGCTCGGCATAGACCTCCGGAAGGAGCAGCTCCGTATCCTCAATGTCTACCGGTGTGTCATCCTTTTCCGCATCCAGCAGCAACACAAAGTTTTTCTTGCGCAAGTGACTGGTAGACAGGTTCCGGGCAATGACCTGGATCCATGTATTGAACGCGGCGGGATCGGAGAGCTGGTCAAGATTTCGCCAAGCGTTCAGAAAGGTGAGCTGCAAGATGTCCTCTGCGTCCTCACTGTTTCGTACAATCGTACGGATGAAGGCAAAGACCTTTTGGTAGTACAGGTTGTACAGTTCGGCAAAACTTGCGCTGTCCCCGCCCTGGGCGGAGCGAACCAGTGTAATGATGTATTCTTTTTCGGCCATGGGTGTCTGACCTCCTGTTCTTTTTGAGGATTGCAGCTTCTGCTTTTACCGAGGTGCTTATGTATTATCATCTTCATCTTCGTATTCGTCTTCGTACTCCAAGCAGATTTCTTCCAGCGCACTGAGGTCTTCCAAACATACTGCAACTTCCATCGAAAACAATCCGTCTGAAGGCCGCTCAACTATTGTTAAATCTCTATCTTTTACAGGAACTTTATACTTTCGCCATAGCTCCCGATATACTTTTGTGATTTCTTGGACATCTCCAGTGGTTATTTTCTCTTGAGCTTCCTTTTTTATCATCTGATGTCGGCTATATTCGAAGTGCCGCACACGTTTTGCATCCAGCAGATGCGCAATTGGAGACACAGAAGAAAAGAATGCAACATAGTCGTCTGGATTTAAACCATCAAGTTCCGGTACCGCTGTGTCCCCCTGGGCTTTTCGGTAAAACGCATCTATAAAAGAATAGAGGTACGGGGAAAGCATACCAAGCTTTGCGGATTGTATCACCTCGTAAAGATTAGACGGAAGCGTTTTCGCGGCCTTTGGAGGTGTAAAGGAAGAAAATCCGTGCAAGCTGTCCGTTGCTGGCACTAAACTCAGATAATCGTCAATGTCTTCTACATAGCTGTCTATATCCGAGATGACGGAGAGCATGTTGGACAGCCTTACAATCAGCCTGTCCTCCTCTTTGCGGAGCCGATCGCAGGCTGCTTTGAGCGCAGCTATTTTTGCGTCCGGATTATCTCCAGCTTCTTGATATGCGACAATCTCATCCTTTGTCAGCCGCTTATGCTCCAACACATAGCGCCGCCTGCGATCCCCGATATCTTTCATGGGGGCATCATCGTAGCCCTTTAACAGCCGAAAGGCCATCAATAGCAGCTCCTGATCGTCCAGATTGTGGATTGCGTGATGTATGGCTTTTATAAGCAAAGCCTCTACCTGCTCCGGGGATCGAAAGCCATCATAGCCTAAGAGATAGAGCAAGGGCGGTGTGTCGCTGGGATCTTCACGATACCCTTGCAGACGAATCGCAGTCAGCTTCTTCCCGATATTTTCCGCAGCTTGGTTCATATACCGCTTTTCAGCCATATCCACACACCCCTTTCCTGTTAAATATACTGCTGGTTGCCTATCTGCCGCTGGTCGTTTTGGCCAGCGGCTTATTTTTTTACAAAAAGTGTTCCAATGGGTTCCGTTGCGTTCCAACGCCATTCAAGAGCCGATTGTCTTCCGATACAATGGTATTGACTCAAAGAGGATAGGTCGGACAAGAAAAGCGTTGGAAAGGAGCTGTTTTATGCAAGACATTCGCAACAGTGACGGACGCAAGGTCTGTCAGGTGGACGAGCATCGCGCCACGGTGGAGATCCGGCGCAAAGACTGCCTTACCCAGATCCGGTTCCTGCCGGACGGAAAGGCGGTGATCAAAAACAGCAAAGTGACAGCCTGATCTGCCAAACACACGCAATCACCCGTGTACCAACCGAATACGGAATCCGCGAGATCGCTGGGACGACAGTGCGGTGCCTGATTTCAGGCATCCTGCTGCCGTCCCGCTTTTTTGCGGATTCTCCTTCCATGGCGGCTCTCGCGGTTTCCCCGAAACCAAAGGAGCTGGCCATGACAAATGATGCAGTACAAAAGCAATACTATCTGGACATTGAGGGAGAGCAGGTTGCGGTGAGCAAAGAGGTCTACCTCGCCTATATGCAGCCGGTCTGGCGGGAGCAGAAGCGAGTAGAGCGGCAGAAACGCTGCATAGATGAAAACGGCAGGCGCTGTATGAAAGACTGCAGTCAATGCACCAAGACCCCTTCTGGAGGAATTTTGTCTCTGGAAAAGTTTATGACTGATGGGTTGGACTTTTCATCTTCAGACAATGTTGAGGAAGAATGTATTCAGCGGGATCTGCGGCGGGCAATCTGTTCCGCTCTCGGAGCTTTATCCAACAGTGACAGAGAGATCTTTCTGCGGGCTGTCGCGGGCTATAAGGAGCGGGAAATTGCCACTTTTCTGCACATGTCCCAGACGAATGTAAACAGACGAAAGCGCGTTGTTTTCGAATATCTGCGAAAACAGCTCGAAGCATACCGCTAAGGTCTATGCGGTGTTTCTCTTTCTTCCTGATAGACGCCGGTTTTTGCAATCCGGTTTAATGCTTGCCCCGTGTTTTTCAATTATTCTCATTTTCATTATACGGGACGTTAGAGCAAGCCGCAAATTTTTTCTCGAAAATTTTCAGATTTTGGTTTTCAAACAGAAGAGAAATGTCCTGTGAGAAGTGAAGGGGCAATCAAGCTTGGAGCATCCGGAGCTTCAGGTGAGCGAAGTGACAATCAAATACGGCTTCACTTTTTGATTCTCCCCCCTATGCAAGGCTCCCAGATTACCCCTTCCAATATTAACGACAAGGAGGTGAACACCAGATGAAGCGCAGACAGCATATGTGTCTGCCCGCCGGCCACTTTGATGGGGGCCGGCAGGGCGAAGTCCCTCCCGGCACGTTCCACTGAGTTTTCATGCCCGGAAAGCCCGCATTCCAGTGCGGGCTTTCCTTCAAAATCTCATACAGGGAGGTGAACTGACATACCCGAGCGCTGGTTAACTTACCGCAGCAGCGATGGTTCGCTGTATGTGGATTTCTACTTTGCGGAGTACGAGGACGGCGGTGCTTGGCGGATCTATATCATCAGCCCGATCAATTACCGTGGGCATCCGGATAGTCTGAGCATTACCCACCGGATCCAGGATGACGGAGAGAGCTATCCCTATATCTGCTGGAGCCAGCGGATTGCCACCTACGAGAATGCGCTGGCTGTGGCCGCGCTCTGGGCAGATGTCACCGCGCTCTACGTACAAGGCAAAGGAACTTTTGATGAGATTGCACGCAAGCTGTGCAGATAGGAGGTACACATGCATCCAGAACTTAAGATGACCCGACAGGTCTATGATCAGATCTGCAACACCATCGGCAGACGTCCGCCGGAAAGCGGCGGCATACTGGGCTCCAGTGACGGCGGTAAAACCATTGACCGCTTCTATTTTGACGCTACCGCCAAGGTCACCGGCGGCACCTATTCTCCGGACACCGAGGTGATTAACCGTGTACTGGCTCACTGGGACACACAGGACATTCTGCTGGTCGGCTTTGTCCATTCCCACCCACAAGGTTACGCCAAGCCCTCGGAGGGAGATTACCGCTATGTCAAAGCGATCATGTCGGCCCTTAACATCACCGACGATTTCTTTATGCCCATTGTGATCGTGAACGACCCCCCGGACGGAAAGATCAATCTCTACGCCTATACCTTTCGTACAGATATCTTGCTGGAGGCGCAGCCGCTGGGGCTTTTGGAGGACTATGCGGCAGATTCGATCTTACCAAGCTTGCGGACGCATCCCAAATGCGGCGCGGACATCTTCGCCCGTGTGCAAAGTTGCTGCCCTCAAAGTGCACTCCGCAAGAAGACGGTGGTCGTGATCGGCTGCGGGGGCTCCAGGCAGTTTGTCGAGGAACTGGCCCGCTGCGGAGTGGAAAGATTCGTCCTCATCGACGGCGACGTGGTGGCGCTTTCCAATCTCGCAACTCAGCAGGCATATCTTTGCGAAGTGGGATGCAGTAAGGTCGAGGTGCTACGGGATCGGCTGCTGGATATCGACCCGGAGGCGGAGGTCATAGCCGTGCCGCGCTTTTTGGACGACAGCTTCCGCGACGAACTGTTCGAGCGTGTGGTGGGGCCGGTCTTACAGGAACGTCCCACCGACGTTCTGATCTGCGGCTGCGCCGACAGCTTTCCCGCCCAGGCGCGGGCGGCGGCGCTGGCCATGCAGTACGGTAGCTGTTATCTGGCCGCACAGCTCTATCAGCACGGCGCGGCAGCGGAGATCTATTTCAGCTATCCGGGTGTCACCCGTGGCGGCTGCGCCATGGAGAGCAGGTACCGCGCCTATGGGGAGGGCTACCAAAACGATGTAGGTTCGGAGGGGGCGGTCATCTTCGCCACCTCCCGCGTCAACGCCCTCAAAGGGCAGATCGCGCTGATGCTGCTGCTCTACCGCGAAAGCGAGAGCAGTCCCTACCATGGCCTGCTGGATCAGGTAGCCGACCGGAACTTCGTCATGATCCGGATGCGTCCGGACGCGGGCAACACCTTACATCTCGGGATCTTTGACGAGGCTTTTTCAGGCAAAGAGCTCTGCTTTTTTGACGAGACGGTCTGGATCCCCCAGACGCCCAATGAAGACTGCCCGCTGTGCGGCGGCGCGCCTGATATCACCGCCTTGAAGGGAAAACTGCGGGATACCCGTGTGCATTGGAGGTGTCGGCATGGAACTGAGTAATTTTCCCCTGGCGTCTGACGCGGACTGCCAGTGGCTGAAGCAGGAGCTGTCTGGTCTGCCGTGCCACTGCCCCTACATTTTCGACAACTGCCGCCTGCCCGATGGCTGTCAGCCCGATCAGGCTGGCGTGCTCCTGCGCCGGGAGGTCGGGCGCTACAGTATGGAACTGGACAGGCCGGTGCAGTACCGGGGACGCAACCGCGCCATGAAGGTGCTTGCCCGTGGCACGCCGGTTTTCTTTCAGGATTTTTCGGAGATGGTTCGCTTCTTCCGGGCGCTGCCGGAGAAGCGGTTGGGAACGGGACCTCCGGCAGGTGCTGAGGAGCCGGTGGTGGCAATGGAGGAACTGACGCTGCCGCAGTCGGAAGCGCCGCAGCTGCTTCGGGCATCGGAGCTGGAGCAGGAGCTGTCCCGGCGGGTCATGGGACAGGATCATGCCATTGCCGTTATGGCGCAGCTTTCTGCAATGCATGTGAACAAGCAAAATCCACAAAAGCCGCTGAGTATTTTTGCTTATGGCCCACCCGGAACAGGAAAATCTGAGGCGGCAAAAGCACTGGCCGCCGCCCTTTCCACCCTTGGCCCTCACCAATACAGTGTGGCCTGGACGGACACCAATACCTTCAGTGAGCCACACAGTGTATCCCGTCTCTTGGGCTCTCCGGCAGGATATGTCGGCTATGACGACAAGCCTTTCTTTGATGCGGTCGTCCAGAATCCCTACACGGTGTTCATCTTTGACGAGATCGAGAAGGCGGCTCCCCAAGTGTTGAAGGTGCTGATGGCCGTTCTGGATGAAGGCCGCTGTGCTGCTGTACGGGAGCTGCCCGACCACAGCCGTGAATACAAATTCCATAAATCCATCTTCATATTCACGTCGAATATGCTGCTACACGGTTCAGAAGAACGGAGGCAAAAGATCGGGTTTGCTGTGCCGAAGGCAGAGGAAGTCCGGGAGCATGAGGATGGAATTGAGGTCATCTACAAATCGCCTGCGCCGGAGCGGCAGAAAGACTCCCTGACAGGCCGCATCTATCACGACAATGAGGTGGCCCGCAAGTCCTTTATCGCTCAGGGTAATCTTGCTGAGATCGCCAGCCGTTTCCAGTGCTTCTTGGAGTTTCATGAGCTGGACGACGGGGCGAAGATCCGGATCCTGGTCAAGCAGGTGCTGGAGTCCGCAGCGGAGTACGGCATCAAAATCCACCATATCGATACCGGCATCATGCAGGAGCTGATCCATATCTGCAGCGCGGAGCAGTCCCTGACCGTGCGCTCCTTCCGGCCAGTGATTGAGAGCTGTCTGGCCCCCGCCCTTTCCGAAGCCTCCGCCGATCCCCAGGGAGAGTCCGTGCGGCTCTCCGGGACACTGGACGAGCCCCAGCTCCTGTGGGCCTAGCTGCGGCCAGGAGCGTAGTTTGGTCAGCTCCGGAGCAGGGATGCCCCAAGCACTTCGGCGGGCGCACGCGGGGCCTGTGGCGGGGAGAAGAACCGCACAGCATTTGCCGGGTAAAAGGCATATCAGCACATATTGCAAGCCTTAAAACAACGATTACAACATCGTTTTATCGGTACCAATCATCGCCCTTCTACCTCTGTTATCGGTCGTTACTTCGCTTCAAAAGTTGAAATAAAATTGACTGTTTTTCAACTATCTTTTGTGTTTTAATGCGCGGCATAGGGTGCGAACATTAAAAATCCAACAGCCAGGTCACGGAGACGGCAAGCAGCCGGTGCTGCTACTCACCTCGAAAAACTCACACAGCACATTACTAGAACTGTCAACGGTAAACGCAGAAAGGAGGATCCACCAACCACATGAACAAACAAGAACAAGACACCGTCCAGCTGCTTCAAAAGCTCGGAACATTTGAAAAGTATTGCTGTATCTACGCCGATCCGCCCTGGAGCAAGAACCAGAAGGGAAAGCTGGGTGCAATCGGCCACTATGACCTGATGACGCTGGAGCAAATCCAGCGCATGCCGATCCGGGCGCTCAGCCACGAGGATGCCATGGCATGGCTGTGGGTACCCCAGGGGCTGATCCCGGAGGGGCTAGAGGTGCTGAAAAGCTGGGGCTACCGCTACATCGACGAGATGATTTGGGACAAGTACTATCTTGGCCTGGGCAGATACCTGCGTCATACGCACGAGACAATGCTGCTTGGGATTCGCGGCAAACCGGAACTGAAATTCCGGGCGCAGCCGTCCCTGGTCCGTGCGCCCCGGCAGGATCATTCCCATAAGCCGGAGGAGTTTTTCCCCATCATTGAGCGGATCAGCCACCCGCCTTACCTGGAGCTGTTTTCCCGCCGCAGGCCCACTTCTGCCTGCCCGGAGCAATGGGATGTCTGGGGCAACGAGATTGCTTCTGACCTGTACATCCCCGGCTATCCTGTACCGCAGTATTCTGCCAAGGCAGTATTGCCGGAGGAGGCGCGATGAACCATGGAGAATCAACCGAAACGCTGGCTGGAAAGGCTCCTGGAATCCGCCGTCATACTGGCGCTCTCGGCCTCCCTGATCAAGCTGGCCCTCTGTTGGCTGTATGCGGTTTGGCCAATCCTCGTAGTCATTGCTACAGTAGTGGCAGTAGGAGTTGTGGCCTACCGGATCTGGAGGCGCAAACGCGACTCCGGCTGGTAAAAAAGGAGGGCACACATGGCTAAACGATCATTTTACCAACTGGTATGGAGGGAGCTGCATTGGCAGCGTCCCTACACGCAGGAGCAGGTCTGCGACATTCTCTCGCACCTTGCTTCCACCATTCCACGCGGTGCAATCATCTGGGAGGCCAGGGGACATGGCGGATATGTCAAGCACATCATCGGTGCAGACGCTGTGTACATCCGCAGGATCGAAAGCGTGATGAAAGCACACGGAGACATCCGGTTCTATCCGCTCGAGGACTACCACCGCGCTCCTGTCAGCGCGGCGCGGCAGCTGGTGATTTCCCATACCGGCCTGTCTCTCAGCACCGATGCAATCTCATCCACCATCCGTGCAGGACTAGCAGCACTTGCGGCGGTTCGCGGTGAGGATGAATCCGTCGTGCAGATCGTGCTGGGGAAATCCTTTCGGCCACAGCCCACGCCCAAACACATACCGGACCCCCATGTGTCATGGCTTAAGGCCATCATATTTGGAGTCGACGAGGCATCGGTGGAAACCAAGAAGTCGATCCGGGAGAAGAACGAGCAGCACTGCTTTGAAGTGCATATTCGCATCGGCGTATCCGGCGACCGAGCGCAGAGTCGGATCAACACAATCCTCAACGCGCTCCGCACACTGGAGTCGGTGGGAACGCGGATGCACACGCTGCCGGATAAGCCGCAGCACTTAATCGGCGCAAAGGTGCCTTGGCACTTTCCGCTGCGCCTGTCGGTGAAAGAGCTGACCAGCTTTATGCTGCTCCCCTTTGGCGAAGACGAGCTTCCCGGCACCAGCGGCCTGCATCCAAAACTTACCCTTCCTCCTGCATGGTATCGGGAGCCGACCAACCGGTTGTATGACCGCAGCTTTGCCAAGAGCATGGTGCCAAGCGGCAGCCAGCGCCTGTCCATTAGTCCCCAGGATAGCTTGCAGCACAGTATCCTGATAGGCCCTACTGGCTGCGGCAAGTCGACTGTACTGGAACATCTCATTTTGGCAGATATCCGTGCCGGTCGCAGTACCCTTGTCATCGACCCCAAGGCTGATCTCGTAAACAGAATTCTGGAGCGGATCCCCGAAGAGCGGCAGGACGATGTGGTGATCATTGACCCGTCAGACGCCTGTCCCGTGGGCTTCAATCCGCTGGCCCTTCCCGGCGATCCAACCTTAATTGCCGACGCGGTGCTGGCGGTGTTTCAGGAGATCTTTTCAGAGAACTGGGGCATCCGCAGCCAGGACGTTTTGAGTGCGGCGCTGCTTACCCTGATGCACACGAAGGGAGCGTCGCTGTTATGGCTTCCGGCGCTTTTGACCAACGAGAGCTTTCGCCATCGGATCACGGACAGGCTCAAGGATGAAGTGGTGTTGAAACCCTTTTGGAAAAGTTATGACGCCATGCGGGATACGGAGCGCAAGCAGGAGATTGCTCCCGTGCTCAATAAGATGCGGCAGTTTCTATACCGCCCAGGGCTGAGAAGCGTGCTGGGACAGAGCGAACCCAGATTCCATTTGACCGACCTGTTTTACCACCGCAGGGTGGTTTTGGTTCCGCTCAATAAAGGAACCATCGGCTCGGAGTCCGCGAAGCTGCTCGGATCCCTGATCGTCGGACTGACATGGACGCTGGCGCTCTCGCGGGCAAAACTGCCCCCGGAACGGCGGCACATCGTGTCCCTGTATATCGACGAGCTCCAGGACTATCTGCGGCTCCCAACCGACCTGTCGGACGCACTGGCGCAGGCCAGAGGCTTAGGTGTTGGCATCACCATGGCGCACCAATACCGGGCGCAGCTGTCACCAGAACTGCGTGCGGGCATCGACACCAATGCGCGAAACAAGATTGTCTTTGGCCTGAATTCCTTGGACGCAAAGGAGATGGCGAGTATGGCTCCAGAGCTTACGGCACTGGATTTTATGAACCTGCCGCGCTATGAGGTCTACACCAACTTTATGTCGGACGGCAAAGCCACCGGCTGGATTCGGGGGACTACCTTTCCTCCGGAACCCGCCATCCGCAGCTCCGTGGAACTCCGCGCCCGCTGTCAGAGCAGATATGGCGTTCCGGCAGAGAGCGTGGATCGGGACTTTATCCAGTTGCTGAAGGAATCGGAGGAGGAGATTCAGCCGGATCTGAACGACACTGCATTGGGAAGGAGGAAGATATGAGCACCGACCGCTATACCAGTCGAAGCGGTGAAACGCCCCCACAAAGCCCCAAGCTACCGGCGGATGCGCGCTTTAAGGGAAAAGAGGATTACCGCCTTTTGGCGGATCCTCTCCCCACCCCCCAGGCGGAGGCGCTCAACAAGTTGAGTCAAGGACAGCTCCTTGGCCTGCTGGAGTGGCTCGTCCCCCGGGATCTGGAGATCCTGAACTCCCTCAGATCTGCCAAGTATCTGCTGACGGGACAGATCCAGCGCCTGCATGTACCGGTCATCAAATCGCCAAGCGGAGCTATACGCAACACCTCTAACACCATGCGGAAGCTGAAGTCCTACGGATTGGTCAAGACCTTCCAGCGCCGGATCGGAGGAGCCCGGGCGGGATCTTCGTCCCTGATCTGGTGCCTGACCGAGGCCGGACAGCGGTTTTTAAATGCCAGGGATGGGCTGGAAAGCACCCGGCGGTCGCACCGTTATCTGGAACCGTCCTATGTCCATATCCGGCACACGCTGGCCATCGCGGAATGCTATGTACAGCTGGTGGAGATCAGCAGGGGCAGCAAAAAGCTCCAGCTGAAATCTGTGGAGTGGGAGCCGGACTGCTGGCGGCCTTATACCTGCGACCATCACCGCTTCCAGCTGAAACCGGATCTCTTTGTAGTGGTCTGTAACGGCGAGTACGAGGACAGATGGTTCATCGAAATCGATCTCAACACCGAGGCGCTTCCTGTGCTCTTGGACAAGTGCAAACGCTATTACCAGTACCTGGCTACCAACATCGAGCAGCGCCGAAACGGGGGCGTCTTTCCGATCCCCGTCTGGATTGTGCCGGAGGAGGATCGGAAGCAAAAGCTGATCGCGGCGCTGGATGAAAGCTTCCCCAATGCTCCCAACATGTTTGCCGTCATTACCGCCGAGGAATTTGGCGGCCTGATCCAAACGGGAGCCGACGGGATAGAGCTGCATTAGGCACCGGACTCCGGCTTGCACGGTTCAAGCCTTTGGCTAACCGCAACGTATGATTGGCGCACACTTTCTCAAGTGAAGCTGCTACCTTTTTCACATTTTTTAGACCAGAGGCTTGGGCTGTGCAAGTCGGAACCATGACAAGGAGGGACAGATATGGCATCTTCGGATCTGAAATCCATGGCGAAAGCAGCCCTGGAAAAGAACAAGGTTTTCTTCGATGAGGCAATGGAGAAGCTGGCGGATCTGCGCTTCTATGCCAGCCGCTTTGGGGGCAGCTGCGACGATCTGCTGATCAAGCAAATCGATCTGTACATTGCAGAGCTCCAGCAGCTGCGCGGCAGCATTTCCGGCTCGGCAGACAATGTGACCCGGCAATGAGGATCCGCGCCCTCCGGTATGCGGGTGCTTGGCACAGACGGCAGGCTGCTGGCTGGCGGTTCCGTGAGAGACATGGTGCTCTGCTCAGTTATCAAAGTTAATGATGAAAGAGATACCATGAGCAAACCACACAAAGCAACCAATCCGGCGAATCCGCTGGCACACAGAGGAGCCAGCCTATGAGCCATTATAGCGTAGCTGTTTTCCTGTACGATGGCAATTCTTTAACAGAAACCGTAAATCGGTTACTGGCCCCTTACGATGAAGCTCTGCCGGTAAAGAAGGAGCTTTCCAAGACCAAGGCCGAGATCATCCAGAGCCAACGGGAAATCCTGCGAAGGGATTATAAAGAGGAATACAGTGCATGGAGGAAAAATCCGAAAGCGTATGAAGCAGAGCATCCGAATCCGCATCATCTTGGATACATAAAGTCTTTGCCGCAGCGTCTGAAACGGTCTGACGAGGAGCTCTATGAGAGCTACCTTGGCGACGATAAAAAAAGGCTTTTATCCGCGGGACTTCTGAATGAAGCAGGCGATTTGTATGAGACATTCAACCCAGACGCCAAATGGGACTGGTACCAAATCGGTGGCCGATGGCAAGGGAGTCTCATCCTAAAGCAAGGTAAGACCGGATTCAAAGGCACACCCAGTCTGCTTACAGAACCATCGGAACACTATGACGGTGCGTATGTCCGCGATATCGATTTTGAGCGAATGCGCGAATGGAAACGGAAAACCCTGACGCCATACAAAGAGATCCAAAAAGATCCCTTTTGGACGGAGGAGCGTATCGATGCAACTTATCGCAATGAGGATGAGTATATCCGGCGCTGCACGACTTTTCATACCTACGCAGTGGTGACACCCGATGGGGAATGGCATGCGGTCGGCGAGATGGGCTGGTTCGGCTTTTCTTCAGAAAGCCCTGCTATTCGTCGCAAATGGGAACAGGAATACCACAAACGGTTTCTGGAGCCAGCACAGGAAAACGACTGGTACATGGTCATTGTGGACTGTCATATCTGAGGAACCAAACCGACGTCCAGATGAGCCTTATGCCGCTGCTTAAAACAAACATCATCAAAAACAAAGAAAAAGTACAGCAGAGAGCCCTGGCCTTGCACGGATACCGCCTGGCAGTTGTCCTGACGGACTGTGCCAAGCCCCCGCATACCAGACGCGGGAAACAAAACATCATGCCCCGTTAAGGGGTACCACGAATACAAACTAAATGAAGGGAGGTTGACCGAAAATGGACACCCATGACCTGATTGGGCTAAGGGTCGCAAACGACGGTTCAGGGCTGCGAAACGCCCTGGAAGCACATTACCAAGTCAAGAGCATCACCCATGTCGGAAACTTTGTGTTCCGTGCAGACCGGGAGGATGCTGCGCCGCTGCGCATCACAACCGAGCCGGTGGATCTGGCGTTGCAGACGATCCGTATCATCGACATCCAAGAAATAGACTGATTAAGGAGGACATGAACATGAGCGAGATCTTACGCGAGAAGCAGAAGGCTGAGGCGTTGAAGCGGATGCGGCTGATGGGGCTGCGGGAAGATTTTATCCGCGACTTCGAGGAAGACGGCAAGGTACATATCTGCACCTTCCAGAAGACCTACTCCGAGCTCAGCGCGGAGGACACGGAGATGGTCCGGCAGTTTGAGCAGAAGCATCACGCGCTGGTCTACCTGATTCTTCGGGTCCACACGATCCTTGGCGATTTGGACTCCCTGCTCTATGTGGGGCAGTACACCGAGGAATGGCCGATGGATCTGGCCGATCTGAAAGAGGGCTATCCGCTCTCTTACACGGTCAATCGCGGCGACGGAGGACTGTCCGAGTTCGGCAGTATTCAGATTACGAAAACAGACGAAGGCGGATTCATCCGCATGGGCTAAGGAGGCGCACTGTGAGCAAGATCAGCAGGCACAGTCTTTCTGCCGTTATCAACTTTGTGGTTACCGATCAGGATATCGACGACATCATGAGCGCGGTGCTGGACGGCGGCATCACCTACTGGTGCTGCCGGGCCGAAGTAGTCGGCGATTATCTGGGCGAGTATGCCAGTGAGCAGATTTCCCGAGGCGGCACCCTGCGGCTTTATGACAGCGAAGCGGATTCCGTCTATGAGCTGACGCTGGACAAATTCTTAAACGGCGTCCGTCTGTGGATTGAGAACGAGCGAGCTTTTACCCTTACAGACGCCGGACAGCTGGATACAGGTGACATAGACACGCTGGCCGCCGACATGATCATCCAGTATGCGCTGTTTAGCGACGTGATCTACGGATAAGTACCTTACACATCCCCGGCCCATTCCGGGCCGGGGACACCAGGATACCAGAGCCTGCGTTGGCGGAGGCTTGTGGTATGTAAGCGGGGGCTGCGAGTGAAGCTGAGGCCGGAGTGCATCTTCATCAACTTTTACGAAAGGAATCGCATGACAGAAGAAATACGAAAGCAAATTCTGGCGATCCGAGATACCGGGCGCAGCAACATGTTTGATGTGCCTGCGGTACAACGGATTGCCCATGAGATGGAGTTTTACGAGCTGGTGGTGTTCCTTGAGGAAAGCCCCAAAGAGTACATGCAATTCATTCTCACCGGCAAGGCGGAGCCTTAACACAAAAACGGATTAAAACCAACATCCCAGCTTCAGCGGGCTTTCATGTCTTTCCGCTTACATACCCCAAGCCCCTGTCCAAAAACAAAACCACTTGCCCCGTTAAGGGGTACCACGACAATATCAAATCTAACGGAGAAAGGAGGAACATCCATCCCTGCGGCAAGCGCCGCATCAGTCCGGGCCAGGCCCGGAAGCACCTTAGCAATCTGCGAGGATACTCACAAACAGCATGGCCGCGATGTACGGAGTTTTCTGCGTATATCGCAGAGCCTGTACATACGACCACCCCATCACACTGGAGGTGAAGGAGTAAATGGTAGAACGCGATCCTGTTTGCAAATGGCAGAACCGTTGGCCGGAAGCGCAAAGGGGGTGCCGATCTTGAAACATCAGGTCATTCCTTTTGCCAAGCAGATCAATCCCGGAATTGACCGGAATGATCCACAGGCGGCGGTGACCGCCATTGAGCTCCGGTTTCCCGGCACCTTTAGTCATAAAGCGTGGCGGGTGATCCGGTACATGGAGGGCGCAATGTTCCTCTATGCCTACAAGGGCAAGTTCATCGTAACCGATGAATCACTGGAGCTCACCGCATACGGCGACGGCACCTATGAAAAGCCCTTCGGCGCACCGCGCTGGACGGGCCAATCTCTGGAGGATCTGGAACGCTGGCTGGAGCAAATTGCGGACGAATACGACAAGCTGGCTGAGGTTCCCGGATGGGAGACAGAACAGCCTGCCGAGCGTATTTTACGCAAAGCGCCCTGGCATGAGCTTTCCCCCAACATACTGGTGAAGCTCGTCAGGAGCAATCAGTTTGTCGGGGTAAAGACCTACTGCCGAAAACACGGCAGCCACGGCAGATTCCTCATCAAGGAGGCTATCCTGCGGTGGTTACTGGAGGCAGAGATTGGCGTAGTGAAGTTCGACTCCGATTGCGGCGATTACGTCAAGATCATGCGCCGGAAAGACAGCCTGCAATTTTCCTTTGCGTGGCTGAACACCTGCGGAGACGACAGCGTAACGGGCTTCCGGCAGGATATCACGATCCCGCTTCTTACAGTCCAGCTTGTTCTGGATGACGGAGAGGCGCAGAAGTATCTGTATATCCCACCTGAGCCCTGCGCCAAGATCATCACTTGTCATGCCGCCAGGACGATCCGAGAGATCGTCAAGGACAAGCAGAAGCGCCGGGCTCTATCCAAAGGGCTGCGGGACTGCTTCCGCTGGGCGAATGAGACGGTGACTTTGTATCCGGATGGCAAAGACAGCTTTTTCTTTACCACTAAGAGCGGCTGCCCCAAAAACGGCGGTCTGATTCTGCATGAGGGAGTCAGGCATGGCTGCCCGTGCCTCTACTACTGTGTACACACTTGAAGGAGGAATTTACTATGACGGAGAAAATCAGAGAGCAGATTCTGGCGATCCGCGACAGCGGCGAGACCAATATGTTCGACACCCGCATGGTGCAGTACATTGCCAACCGCGAGGGCTACTATGAGCTGGTCATCTATCTGGAGGAGCACAGCAAGGAATATTGGCACTTCATTATGACCGGCTCCGAGGAGTGAGGCGGAGATGGCAGACCATAAAATCACGGTTCACAGCGAGGACGGCATTTGGCTGCTGGGGGCAGTAGACGATTATCCCTTTGAAGCAAAGGTCTGTGACGAAGCTTCCGGCTTCGGGATCGACTGCGGCAGGGTGATCAAGCTGCACATTCGCGGCAAACAGGCTTCCAGTGAGATCGCGGCCTATGAGCGCGGCTGGGATAGGTTCCCGAAGAGCGCGCACAAAGGACTGGCTCGGGCGGTCATTCGCTTCTGCGAATCCCTGCCGGAGCAGGAGATCTGGAGAGGCACGTTTCTGACCGAGCGCCACTTCCTTGTGACGGAGGACGACGTGCTGGAGTACGAATGATATGACTAAAGAAATGGAGGTTACTATGAGCATCAATTTTCATGTTACAGGAAAAGAACGCAAAGCCTTAGTAGAGGCGCTCTCCGAGATCACATTCTCCGAGGCGGCCTATGCCGGAGCGCCGACCTTTGCCTATCGTGTGGGCGATTACACCGTGGATAAAAACGGCGTGATCTTTTACCCGCCCACACTGGCGCAGGAGGCGGTTGCCCTAGTGGTTGAGAAGCTGAAAGAACGGGGCTTTATCCCGGAGGGTGAGGCGCAGGCGGATCTTCCCGAAGAGGACGCCCCTGCCGAAATCCCGGCAGAAAGGCCCGACGTCGCGCCGGAGACCGCAGCCCCCGCCCAACCCGAGGCGGAGGCCATGGAGGCCGCAGAGGGCGCGAAAAGGCCCGACATGGCGGAAGAGGGCGAAGCGGATCCCGCCAAAACCGATGAGACCGATGATGCCCCGGGGGTATCCGAAGATCTTCCCGATGATGAGAACGACACTGAAAAGGAACCCGAAGTTTCTGCCGTCCGCAGCGATGATGCTCCGGATGGCACAGCGGAGGATGTTCCTGCTGCCGAGGCAGCGGATAACAAGCTCACCGTCAGCATTCCGCGCAAAACCCTTACGGACGATGCGCTGGAACGATTGAAGCTGATCGTCTCCAACAAGGAGATGCTGTTCAAGCGTGCCGTGATTGCCGACGCTCTGCCTATTGAAGTCACGGAGGAAGAGGTTGCTTTCCCGTGGTTCACCCTCACGGGTGTAGATGGCGAGGCGGCTGCTTACGCGCAGTTCATCACGGCCCTCTGCCAGATGGCCAGTGAGCAGACCCGCATTCTGGACAAGCCCTACGACGGCGACAACGACCGCTTCGCCGTGCGTATCTTCATGGTGCGCCTGGGGATGAAAGGCGCTGCGTTTGCGCTGGCGAGAAAGCTGATGATGAAGCATCTCACCGGCAACAGCGGCTGGCGCTACGGCGCACCGCCGAAAGGCAAAGCTGAAACTGCGGAGAAGGAGGAAGCCAATGTTTGCGATTAAGCAAAAGTTCATGAGGCTCTTCTGCCACGAGGTCATCCCGATCTTTTGGGATGACCTGACACCACAGAAACAGGCGGAACTGCGTCAGGCACTTGGAGGAAACGGCAATTATGACGTTTTCCCGATTGCAGAGGTTCCGGTTCCGGATGAAGAGGAGGAGTTTGAATGATTGGTTTGCCAAGCAGAGATATCGTGGAGCAGCTGCGGAAAAGTTACCCCCAAGGCACACGGGTGGAGCTGATCAACATGAGCGATCCCTACACGAAGTTGAAGCCCGGTGACCGTGGAACGGTTTCCATGGTGGACGACACCGGCACCATATTCGTCAACTGGGATTGTGGCTCCGGCCTTGGCGTTGTCTATGGCGAGGATCATATCCGCAAAATCTGAGTGGGCGTACATTACTAATCCCCGGCTCATTACGGGCCGGGGATTTTCTAAGGAGGCGCAGTATGCGTAACGACTACCTGAATCAGAAGAGTTTACGAGTTGCGGTCTATTGCAGGGTGGCAACAGACACGCAGATCACCGATCAAGCGAAAGATATTGTCGGGGAAAGGAGAGAAACAATGACGGGACAACAATTAGAACAGATTGCCGCTCTGCGGCGGAAAAACTATCCGTACAGTTTTATTGGCCGGGAGCTTGGATTGTCTCCCAATACCGTAAAGTCTGTTTGCAGACGCAAAGGGTTCGGAGCGACTGGCTTGCGAAAAACAAAGGCGGAGAAGCTGAATGCGCCGATCTGCCGGTATTGCCACAAGATCATTGACGGTCGGAAGGGCCAGAATTTCTGTTCGGAATTTTGCCGTATCGAGTGGTGGAAAGCGCGGCGGAAGGTTATTGCAAAATAGACTGGATTGTTTTCGAGATCTGAGTGATGAATGGCGTCAGGAGGTACAAGCTGTGAAAATAACAAAGATACCGGCAAAGCCGAAAGAACAAAAAAGAATTCGTGTGGCGGCCTATGCCCGCGTGTCATCTGATAAAGATGCCGCTTTCCACTCATTGGAGGCACAGGTCGGATATTACCGCGATTATGTAGCGGTACACCCAGATTGGGACTTGATCTCAATTTATTCTGACAACGGAATTTCCGGGACAACAGATAACCGACCAGAGTTTCAGCGAATGCTGCGGGACTGCCGGGATGGAAAAATTTATCTTGTTGTTACAAAATCTATTACACGCTTTGCCCGAAACATTGTAGTACTTTTACAGACAATCCGCGAATTGAAACTGCTGGGTATCGACTACTATTTCGAGAAAGAAGACATGCATTCCATCAGCCCAGATTTTCGAGCCAAAAGAAGCCAAATGAATCGTGGAGAAAGACCAGTTTATTATGTCAGCAACAGTCATGAAGCGATTATTGACCAGGAAACCTTTGACTCCGTTCAGGCTGAGCTGCAGGCAAGAGCAATCCCAGGTAACAGGAAAGGCACAGAAATAATTAGACCGTACCACCTGTTTCATGGCCTAATCCGCTGTGGCTGTTGTGGGCGGTTATATGGATATCACCGCACAAACCTAAAACAATACGACAAAGCGGTTTGGGTGTGTCCTAGCTTTTACAGCTTTGGGAAAGCCGTGTGTCCCTCACAAAAGATTCCAGAGGACATCCTGATCAGTAAAACAAAGGAGGTCTTGGAGGTCGATAAAGTAGACCGGGGGCTTCTGGAGGAGAGGATTAAGGAGATTTTTGTGCCGGAGCACAATCATCTGACCTTCATCCTCATGGATGAATCAGAGGTAGATGTGTTCTGGGAGCATCCATCACGGAGCCTGAGTTGGACATCGGAAATGAAACAGAGAGCCCGGGAAAGGGCTCTACAGCGATATCACAAGGAGGAACAATGAAGAAAGAACGAACGATTACGGTTGTACCTGCGCTAAAATCAAAAATACAGAAAGCGGAGGAAGCTGTTGGCCAACGCCTGCGTGTTGCCGCATACGCTCGTGTTTCTACAGAGCAGGATGAACAGGAATCCAGTTATGAGGCACAGGTGGATTTTTACACCCGCCATATCCAGAGCAATCCTAACTGGGAGTTCGTTGGAGTGTTCGCAGACCGAGGTATTACCGGCACGAACACGAAAAACCGAGAGAGCTTTAATCGGATGATCAGCCTTGCCTTAGAGGGTGGTATTGATCTAATCCTGACCAAGTCCATTTCCCGCTTTGCCCGAAATACGGTTGATACACTTCAAACCGTACGGGAGCTCAAGGGTGTAGGTGTAGAGGTAGTCTTTGAAAAAGAGAATTTACATACGCTCGACCCCAAATGTGAAGTGATGCTTGCCATTATGAGCTCTTTGGCGCAGGAGGAAAGCCGATCTATCAGCGAGAATGTCCGCTGGGGGCAACAGAAAAGCATGAGAGATGGAAAAGTATTTCTGCCCTACAAGCACTTTCTCGGCTACAAAAAAGGAGCAGATGGCTATCCGGAAATCGTTGAGGAGGAAGCTGCGATCGTCCGACAGATCTATGATATGTTTCTGTCTGGAAAATCAATCCGTCACATTGCCGATTACCTGACCGAGCAAGGAGTTCCAACGCCAACAGGCAAGTCGCGATGGCCAGTATCTACAGTTGAAAATATCCTCAGAAACGAGAAGTATAAGGGAGAAGCTCTGCTGCAAAAGAGCTACACAGTGGACTATCTCAGCAAGAAAACGAGGAAAAATGACGGCGAATTGCCACAATACCACATTGAGAATTCGCACGAACCAATTATTTCTCCAGAGATTTTCGACCTTGTTCAGAAGAAGTTGGAGCACCGGCGAGGATACAAGGCACGGTTTCGGGATAATAGCCCGCTTAGCAATAAGTTGATTTGTGCAGACTGCGGCGGCTTTTATGGGCACAAAGTCTGGCACAACCGCGAAAACACGAAGCGTTACGATATCTGGTACTGCAACCGCCGCTATGCCGGTGCCGAAAAGTGCAAGACACCAATCTTGCGCGAAATTGAAATCGAGATGGCGTTTGAGCGCATCTGTCAGGAACTTGGCATCAGGGGTGGCCAATCTCATGAAAACCTTTGGAATGAGATGGTGGAAGTCGTTATGGTTTATCCAGATAGACGGCTGATTTTCCACATGATCGATGGTAGAGAAGCAGAAGTCATAATCTGATCGTACACTACCATAGCACATTACAAATAAAAGCGTCGCAGGCAATCTGAATTATGAATTCCGACTGCTGCGGCGCTTTTTCCTGTCTGTACGCATCCTTGTGAATGGGAAAAATAAAAGTGGTGCATCTGTGAGGTTGCACCACTTTTTGAAAGCATAGGTTTTCGCGTGAGAAAAGCAACATCAACCTAAAATCAGAAAATGTAGCCACTAGTTGTCTCCTCGAAATATTGGTGCAATTTTGATCGGTCAAAGTGCTTTTCTAACCAGTATATTAGAGAAAAAATAAGGAACACCCCTGATTTATCAGGGGTGTTCCTCAGACCACCTTGTTCTCCAAGGTGACCACAAAGTATGGTGCCGTTAAGCAATCCAAATCCGAACCTGTTTTTTCCTTATCCAGCGCCGCTTTCAGGTCATCAAAAGTGATGGTGTCCGTCCCGTCCTTGTAGTTGAAGGTTATCACCATCTTGTCATCATACAGGAAAATGGCGTTGACGAAAGTATCAATCAACATCTTCCTGTGGGACTTCTGGCGCACATCTAACTTGCGGAAGCGGTGGAGCCAAAAGGTCATAAACTCGGCGCTGACCTTGGGCTTTGCCAGCTTCTCACAGGCAATTTTGGTTTCCAGTTCCTCTTTCGTGGCTTCCAGTTCTTCCAGACGGCCTTTCGTGGACTTGGTTAAAATCCCCTGCTGGATAGCGTTCAGCAGGTTTTGAATGGCCGTGTCCGCCTCCCGCAACTGCTGTTCATACAGGGGCAGGTTCACATTCTCCCTGTCCTGCAAATCCATCAGCATGGACACAATGGCTTCACTGGCGGTATCGTCCATCACCATCTTCATGGTTTCGCTGACCACCAAATCCTCTATCCATTCCTTGCGGACGGACTTCTTGTGGCACTCGGTACGCTTCTTTTTGACCGACACGCACTTGTAATAATGGTGGACATTCCCCGTGTGGCTGGTGCCGCTCTCCCCGCAGAGATAGGCCCCGCAGTAGCCGCAGAACAGCTTGGTCGTGAGCAAGTAATCGTCCTCGGCCTTGTGGCGGGCCGGGGCTTTCTTATTCTTCGCCAGCTTCTCCTGCACCCGGTCAAAGAGGTCTTGGGGGACGATGGCGGGAATACCGTCTGGCACCACAATGTCCCGGTAGGTGTACTCCCCGATGTAGCGGCGGTTGTTCAAAAGGTGCTGAATGCTGTTGTAGGTCATCTTCTGGCCCCGTGTGTTCTTCACGCCCTGCCCGTTGAGCCAGTCCCGGATTTGGGTCATGGTGGCCCCCTCGTCATACCGTTGGAACGCCTCACGGACAAAGGGGGCGGTGAGCGGGTCAAGCTGGAAGCACTGGTCGCTGTCGATCTGATAGCCGATGGGCAGGGTGCCGCCGTTGTACTTAGATTTCAGGGCGTTCTCCGTCATGCCCCGGACTACCTTCTCAGACAGGTCGGCGGAGTAGTATTCGGCGTACCCCTCCAACACGCTTTCCAAAATAATGCCCTCGGCCCCGTCTGAAATAACCTCGGTAGCGGATACCACCTTGACCCCGTTCTTTTTCAGCGTGGCCTTATACCGGGCGCTGTCGTAGCGGTTGCGGGCAAACCTGTCCAGTTTCCAGACGATAATCATATCGAACAGGCGCTTGCCGCTGTCCTTAATCATGTTCTGAAATTCCGGGCGGTTGTCCGTCTTGGCGGAAAAAGCCCGGTCAATGTAGTGGCGCAGAATGGTGATGCCGTTCTTCTCGGCAAAGGCGGTACACTCTCTAATCTGGCCCTCTATGCTTTCCTCCCGCTGGTTGTCGGAGGAATAGCGGGCGTAAATCACAGCTTTCATTGTTCACCCTCCATCATGCGCAGCAGGGTTTCTTTCAGCTTCTCGTTCATGGGGGACTGCGGGTCAAAGCACATCTCAATAAAGCGGCGCATTTCCGCCCGCTCCGGAGCGGCCTTGGGCTTAAACTCGTATGTCACCCCTTGGGGCTTGTCCGTCCGGGCGAAGATATAATCCAGCGACACATCAAAGTAATCCGCATAGCGGCGGAACAGTTCCACAGGCGGGGTGGACTGGCCGTTTTCGTAGCGGTTGACGCTGGACTGTGTGGAGCCGATGGCCTCGGCCATTTTCACCTGTGAAATGCCAATGCTCTCCCGCAGGGCTTTCAACCGTTTACCCACTTCTTTCATGTTGCAACCTCCTATTCGGGTTAAATTTATTATAACCCAGCTTGTCGAAAATTGCAACCCGGAAACGAAATTTCCCCCCTGCGTTTTTTCTCCCGTCCCGGCCCGCAGGCCGAACAAAGAAGCGGCGCAGATCAGCCCGTGGGGGTGGGCTGGTCTGCGCCGTTTCTTTGGGTTTTGGAGGGGTGGGGACACGGGCGCAGGATTGCGGACTGTGGCCACACGCCGACAAAACCGGGGGTTTCCAAAGGGGGGCATGGCCTCCCCTTTGGCACACGACCTTGCTTGCAAGGTGTAGTGTGTTATACCTGCCGGCGCGGCTGACGGGGGAAACGGGGGTGTCGTGTATTGACACACCCGTTTTCACCGGCAGGAAAGCGGACAGGTTTTTGTGACCGGGAGGGAACAAAAATCCTGTTCGGTTTCAGAGAGCGGTGGCAGGTATACAAGCCCCCGTCCCTCGTCCTCCGTCCCCCGCAGGGCTGAGACAAAGTGTCCCGAAGGAGGCGGCTCCCGTTCTCCCAAAATCCAAAAGGGGCGGGCAAGCACCCTTGGGGCTTGCCCGCCTTGATAACCGCAGAGCAAGGCCGGGCGGGGCGGTCAATGGCGGCGCACTTGTGCGCCGTTCATCTTGACCATTGACGGCCCCGGCTGGGGTTGCTACTACCTGCCGCCCTCAATCCTCCCACTCGCCCTTGTGGGCCTCCCACCACGCCGGGAACGCCGGGTCTTTCGGGGAGAGCGTGGGTTTATGAGCAGACAGAAAAGCAGAATTGGGTTTGTCGCCAAAGTCAGTTCTGGCGTCAAATATAGAAATCAAAGCATGTCCATCACAAGTAGCACCCAAATACAAAAATTCCAGCAGAACGCCCTTGTTGGTCGTCCAGTGCGTGCCGGAATAGGTGAGAAAAGCCTCGTTGATCTGCAAGGTTTTATTCCCGGCATGGACATTCTTCAACTGACCATAGAGGTATTGGATATATTTCTTATTTGCCAAAAAATTTTCCCGGTTGAACACAACAATGCGCTCCGCGTCGGGGCTGTACCCCCGCAGGCGGGAAAACAAAATACTGTTGAAGCACAGGTCCTCCGGCGTTCCCTCCTTGGCGATACACCGATCAAAGATGGCCTGGACATTGGTCTCGTTGAGTTCCTGCGGCTTAAACTTATTTGCTTCTTCTACAAGTTGCGCAATTTCCATCAAATCGTCATCGTCTAATATCCCCACAACACAAGCCCCCTGTCGCACCAGAACGGCGCAGAATTTCAGTCAAGTTCATTATACCGGCTGCCGCCCCAAAAGACAAGGGCTGGGGTGGGATTTTCCGCCCATCTCTGTCAAAAAGTTTCTTCCCTGTCCAGCAGGCTGGGGCAAGGCTCCGTCCCGCCGGACAGACTTTCTCCAAAATTCTTTTGAATAGCGGGAACAAATGGTATATACTTGTGCCGTAAATAAATGTAGAGATAGAATAATCTGCTTGGAAAGGAGGTTTCTTTCGTGTCCGTTATCTACCGTTTCTCCTATGACAGCCCCGTCCGCTACCTGCCGCTGGTCTACCTGCTCCCCTATGACTTGATTTCCCGCTTTCCCACCCTCCGCCGCCTGCCCCGGAGCATGGGGGCGCTGAACGCCTCCCCGGAATGGGGCGAGGTCATTTTGAGCCAGCAGTTTTTCGGTGAAATCACGGACGCTGTGGCCTCGCTGGTGTTCCCCCACTTCGGCTTCGGCGGCTGGAAGGAGCATTACACGGGCTATTCCCCGGTGTGGCGCCTGTCCTACGCCCTGCTCCTGTGGGCCAAGGGCGTGGAGCGTGTGCGGGGCTGGGGCGTGCAGGCCCTGTTCGATCTGCCGCCCGACTTCGAGATACCGTTCTTTGACCCGGACGATGTTAAGGCGGTGATGAAGCAGGTCGTTCAGCAGACCATCGAGGAGCAGGGCTGGGGGCCAATGCTGGAAGTGGTGCGGGAAATGCCCTGCGACGAGGACTTTGAGAAGTGGGACACCAATGTCCGCAAGGACTTCCTCCGCAAGTGGTATCACACCCGCTCCAAGCGGGTGCAGACCGTTTCGCTGGAGGAATGTATGGAGGACGAGGACAGCAAGATCCATTCCCTGCCCGCCCCGGAGGGGGACTTCACGGGGCAGGTGGAGGGGGAGGACTTCTGCCAGCGGTTCAAGGAAACCTTGTCCCCAAAGGACATGGCGATTTTGGAGCTGCGGGTGGAGGGGTATACATTCGGGGAGATAGCGGACAAGCTGGGCTACAAGACCCACAGCGCCGTGCTCAAGCGCATGGAGACAATCAAAAAGCGGTTTATCCAGTACGAGAACGAAACAGGGCAGTAAAGCCACGCAAGCCGGGAACGGCGGGCGTGGCTTTTCTGTACCCTAAATGCGAACAGGCCAGCGTTACCATTTAGGGGTCAAAAAACCTTGTATTTGCAAGGCCTCCCGCCCCCGGAACAGAGGGGGCCTGTGTAGTATCATTCCCACCCCCGGAAACGGGGAAATACCGTCAACAAGGAGGTACAATGGCACAAAAGGCACAGCACGCAATCTTACGCTTCGCCAAGCACAAGGCGGGGCCTGCCGGGGCGCTGGAAGCCCACCACGAGCGCACCAAGGAGCAGTACGCCAGCAACCCGGACATTGACACCAGCAGGAGCAAGGACAACTTCCACATCATCCAACCCACGCAGAAGTACCGGCGGGAAATCGAGAGCCGTATCAGGGCGGCGGGCTGCCGCACCCGGAAGGACAGCACCATGTTTGTGGACACGCTGATCACCGCCAGCCCGGAGTTCTTCACGGGCAGGAGCAAGAAGGAGGTACAAGCCTACTTCACCGAGGCCGTGGCCTTCATGGAGAAGAAGGTGGGCCGGGGCAACATTTTCTCCGCCGTGGTACACATGGACGAGAAAACGCCCCACCTCCACCTGTGCTTCACCCCCATCACGGAGGACGGGCGGCTGTCGGCAAAGGAGATTTTAGGAAACCGGGCACAGCTGTCCCAATGGCAGGACGAGTTTCACGCCCACATGAAAAAGGCGTTCCCCGTCCTCAAGCGGGGCGAGAGTGCCCTTGTGACGAAACGCAAGCACATTCCCACATGGCTGTTCAAGCAGTCCGTAGACCTGACCTGCCAGCAGCAGGCCATTGAAAAGGCGGTGTCGGAAATCGGGGTGCTGAACGCCGGGAAGAAGCGGGACGAGGTTTTGGAGATGGTGGGGCCGTACTTCTCCCGGCTGGAGAAGCACCTGGGGCAGATGAAGAAATATCAGGCCACCATTGACTATCTGACGCAGGAGAACGAGGGCCTGAAAGAAAAGATCAACAGCGAAAAGAGCGTACAGAAGCAGATGGAAGTCCTCATGCTGAAAAAGGAAAATGAACAGCTCCGGCGGTTTGTCCAGCGCATACCCCCGGAGGTCAGGCAGGCGCTCAAGGAACAGCAACAGGGCCAGCGGCGGGGCAAAGACCGCCAGCGGTAAATTTTTAGAAACACGGAGGTACATTTGGGAAGAAGAAAAAAGCTGATAAACAACACCGACATTCCCCAGCACAAGATTGAAGCGATTGCCCGCTGTATCATGCCGGACATTCTCGCTTTCTATGAGAGCGAGGAAGGACAGCGGGAATTTGCCGAATGGAAGAAGCGGCGGGAAGGGTCGATGCAGGAGGACAAAACGGAATAAGGACGAAAAGGGCGGGCGCACCGTGAAAACGGCTGCGCCCGCCCTTTTTGCGTTTATGGGGTTTGTTTCTTCTTCCGGGGGCCTCTCGGCTTAGAGGTGGGCTTTCGCTTCACCCCATTTCGGAAGTAAGTGCTTTCGTAGCGGCCAAAGAAAAGCAATAATCCGAACCCATCGCCTATCGGAAACGGGTTCGGATTATATGGGGTTGGTGCGGGTGACAGGACTTGAACCTGCACGCTTTGCAGCGCAAGAACCTAAATCTTGTGCGTCTGCCAATTCCGCCACACCCGCATTTACAAAATCTTATCGGAATATAGAGTTCTTCTGTAAATTTACGCTACTCATTATAACGAACCTTTCCTTAAATTGCAAGTCTTTTCCATGGAGATATTGACTTTCTATGTGGTTTTCACTATAATAATAAAGCTATACACTTTATTATGTGCTTACATAATTTGTGTATCATTGCGATAAGAAAACTGAAAAATAGATGTTGTTTTTCAATCGGGGTGTAGCGCAGTTGGTAGCGCGCCTGCTTTGGGAGCGTGAGGCCGGAGTTCGAGCCGCACTTTCCTGAAATCCCGGAAAGTTCTGGGACACTAAGGCCGACGGAGTTTTACCCCCCGCTGGGAACTGGTCAAAAACCGGCGCTGACCCCATATTTGACCACAGTTGGAAAACTTCATAACCGGGTGTAGCGCAGTTGGTAGCGCGCTTGCTTTGGGAGCAAGATGCCGGGAGTTCGAGTCTCCCCACTCGGACCAATTTTTTCAGAAAAACCGTCCGAAATGGCGGTTTTTCTGCATTTATCACTTAATTTTATTGGTATTTATGGACCATG
>OLSM01000269.1_pt1 | contig 52798 bp, 57 predicted proteins | sample 1672721 | NCBI WGS metagenome assembly OLSM01 (sample SAMEA3136717, study PRJEB25190) | human gut metagenome
GCAGCCAGTTGTCAGCGCGCTCCTGCTGCCAGCCGTCCACGATCTTCTGCTTGAAAATGCCGTACTCGTACAGGATGGAGTAGCCGGTGCCGCAGATGCCGGTGGTGGCCATGCCGTCCAGATAGCAGGCAGCCAGACGGCCCAGACCACCGTTGCCCAGGCCTGCATCGGGCTCTTCCTCAAAGATGCCCTCGATGTTGATGTCGGCATCAGCCAGCACCTTCTGGGCAACCTCTTCCAGACCCAGATTGAACAGGCTCACCTTCAGGCTGCGGCCCATCAGGAACTCCATGCAGAGGTAGTATACCTGCTTGGTACCGGTGCCAATGGCCTTGGACTGGAACTTCTTGTGGTTCTCACTCATCATCTGACGGCAGATCAGGGCCAGAGAGCGGTAAATCTGCTGCTTGGAAGCAACGCTCAGATCCACGCCGTACTCGCTGGTCAGCTTGTCCTGAAGAATTTTTGCAAATTCTTTTGTAGTCATAAGGAACTCCTATCCGCACACACACTTGTGCTGTTTTGAAATACGCAACAGGGAATTTCTCCTCTTTCCCTCTCCCTGTTACCACAACAAGAACATTATAATCAGTTCTATTCGTAAATGCAAGGAAAAACGCCGATTTTTGCCGTAACTGACATTTTTGTCACAATCTTTCTGGTAAATATGCAAAAAATTCAAAAATAACACTTTCTCTTGGAGCGCATTTATATTATAATAAGAAGTGAACGGTTGTCCCGGCGGGGGCAAAAGCGTGCACCGGGGCAGGAAACTCGGCCACAAACTCCGCTCAGAGTAATTATTAGTGAGGATACGATGGTTAATAAAGTGCGAGTGACCATTGCGGGCGCGCCCTATGCGATCGCAACGACGGATTCCGAAAAGTATATCGCCTCTCTGGCCAAACGGCTGGATGAGGATATCACCAAACTGCTGGACACCAACGAAAACCTTTCCGTGACCAAGGCGGCGGTGTTCTGCGCCATGGATTATCTGGACGAGTACAAAAAGAGCACCGGCAGCGCCGAGAATATGCGCAGCCAGATCCAGGATTATATTGCCGATGCCGCCAGGGCAAAGCTGGCTGAAGATAAGGTGAGAACGGAAAATGAAACGCTGCGGCGTGAAAACGATGCCCTGCGGGAGCAGCTGGCACGCCTGCAGGCCAAGCAGAAGGCCGACCGGGAAGCAAAGACGGAAGCGTGAATGGAGGCGCGGTGAGCGCGCCGGAACAAAGGGAGTATTATGCCAAAGATCGAGATCCTTGCCCCGGTGGGCAGTGAAGAGATGCTCCGCGCCGCGGTGTTCAGCGGTGCGGACGCGGTATATCTGGGCTTTTCGGGCTTCAATGCCCGGACAGGGGCCGGAAATTTTGATGCGGACAGCCTGAAGGAGGCAGTCCGGTTCTGCCACGCGCGGGGTGTCAAGGTGCACGTGGCACTGAACACCACCGTTTACGGCGGGGAGCTGGCCGCGCTGGCCGGTGCCGTGAAGGCTGTGGCCGAGAGCGGCGCGGATGCGGTCATCTGCCAGGATCTGGCGGTGGCACAGCTCATCGGGCGGATCGCCCCCGACTTGCCCCGTCACGGCTCCACCCAGATGAGCGTCCACACCCTGCAGGGCGCACTGGAGCTGAAGGAGCTGGGCTTTACCCGGGTGGTGCTGGCCCGTGAGCTGAGCCTGCCCGAGGTGGAGCACATCACAAAGCACTGCGGCATCGAGACCGAGTGCTTTGTCCATGGCGCGCTCTGCATGTGTGTCAGCGGCCAGTGCTATATGTCGGCTTTCCTGGGCGGCCGCAGCGGCAACCGGGGCTCCTGCGCCGGGCCCTGCCGCCTGCCCTTTGAGGCAAACCCGCTGCCCGAGGGCAAGCCGGGCCGTCTGCACCACCTTTCCCTGAAGGATAACTCCGTCATCGACAAGCTGGATCGGATGCAGGCCGTTGGCGTGGCATCGGCCAAAATCGAGGGCCGCCTGCGCACGCCGGAGTATGTGGCGGCGGCGGTCAGCGCCTGTCTGGCAGGCCGCGAGGGCCGCGCCTACGACCGTGACCTGTTGAAAAATGCGTTCAGCCGCTCCGGCTTCACCTCCGGTTATCTGGATGGAAAGATCGACGGCACCATGTTCGGTGTGCGCAGCGAAGCCGATGCGGAGCTGACCAAAAAGACCTTGCCTGCCCTGCGCGAGCTCTACCGCCGCGAGCGCAGCCGGGTGCCGGTGCGGTTCAGGCTGGAGATCGAAGAGGGCGGCGAGAAGCTGACCGTGACCGACGCGGACGGCAACAAGGCCTTTGCCTACGGCGATGCGGAACCGCAGCCTGCCCGCACCGATCCCACCGAGAGCCTGCAGCGCAGCCTTTCCAAGACGGGCGGCACCCCCTTTGCGGTGGAAAAAATCGATGTGGAGATGGACGGCGGCCCCTGGTTCGTGCCGGGCAGTGCCGTGAACGAGCTGCGCCGGGATGCGCTGGAGGCCCTGCTGAAAAAGCGGGAGGTCCTGCGCCCCTGGCCGGTACACGAGGCGGAGCCGGATGCTCTGCCCCTGCGCACTCTGCCGCCTCACCGCACCCTGCGCGCCCGTTTTGAAGCTTGGGAGCAGGTGCCGGAGCAGGCCCTGAGCGGGGTGGAGTATCTCATCCTGCCCATTGCCCAGGCCGACCGGGTGCCCCGGGAGTGGCGGGAAAAGACCCTTCTGGAGCTGCCGCGCGTGATGTTCGGTGCGCTGGAGGAGGACACTGCCCGCCGCATTGCCGCCACCCAGGATGCGGGTTTTGCGGGCTATGAGGTAAGCAACATCGCTCACCTGCGGCTCTGCCGTGGCCTGCCGATGACCGGCGGCTTTGGCCTGAACGTCACCAACCAGATGGCGGCGCAGTTCTACGCCGACCATGGCCTGAACAGTGTGCTCATCCTGCCCGAAGTCAAGGACAGCGATATCAGCACCATTGCCCCCACCCATAACGGCAAGCCTGTGCCCACCGGTGTGCTGGTCTATGGCCACATGCCGCTGATGGTCACCCGTGCCTGCCCGTTACAGAACATCCATGACTGCGCCCACTGCAATAAAGCAGGGGAACTGACCGACCGCAAGGCCAAAAAGTTCCCGGTGCGCTGCGGCATGGGCGTGCGGACGATCTATAACCCCGTACCTATTTATATGGGTGATAAGCCCGGTGCTCTGACTGTGGACTACGGCGTGGCCTATTTCACACTGGAATCCCGGGAAGAAGCTGCCGCCATTCTGGACAGCATCCGTGTCCACGCACCCTTTGAGGGAGAGTTTACAAGAGGACTTTATTTCAAGGGAACGAATTAAACCTCTCAGTCTCGCTTCGCAGGCCGTCAGGCTTTGACGGAGAGGTTTAGCAACAACTTATGAGGTATACTATGGAACCGATCACCGTAAACTATAAAGTATTGGACCCCCGGGCCAAGGTGCCCGCCTATGCAACGCCGGGGGCAGCGGCGGCCGACCTGTGCGCCGTGCTGGATGAGCCCCTGACACTGGCCCCCATGCAGCGGGCGCTGGTGCCCACCGGCCTTGCCATCGAGCTGCCCGGCCCCCACGCTGTGGCGCTGGTCTATGCCCGCAGCGGCCTTTCCATCAAGCACGGCCTGTGCATGGCAAACGGCGTGGGTGTGGTGGACAGTGACTACCGCGGGGAACTGAAGGTGCCCATGATCAATCTGGGCACCGAGGCCTATACCATCCAGCCCGGTGAGCGTGTGGCACAGCTCTGCATTGCACCGGTGTATACCGCTGCCTTTGCTCAGGCGGCCGAACTGGGGGATACCCAGCGCGGCGCGGGCGGCTTTGGCTCAACGGGGAAGTGAAGCGTATGAAAGATCTGATCCTGGCTTCCCAGAGCCCCCGACGGAAGGAACTGTTGAGCTTATACACGACGGATTTTACCGTCTGCGTCAGCGATTTTGACGAGGATGCCGTGACGGCGGATACCCCCGCCCGGCTGGTGGAACAGCTTGCCCGGGGCAAGTGCCTTGCTGTGGCCAAGGAACACCCCGGTGCCGTGGTGCTGGGCTGCGATACCGTGGTGGATGTGAACGGCGAGGTGTTCGGCAAGCCCCACAGCCCGGACGATGCCAGACGGATGCTCCGCGCGCTGTCCGGCGCGACCCACTATGTGCACACCGGTGTCTGCGTTTCCGATGGCACCCGCACCGAGAGCTTTGTGGATACCTGCAAGGTCACCTTCTTCCCGCTGAGCGAGGAGGAGATCGAGCGGTACGCCGCCACAGAGGAGCCCTACGATAAGGCCGGTGCCTACGCCATCCAGGGCCGCGCGGCGGTCTGGCTGGATGCCATTGAGGGTGATTATTACACCATTATGGGCCTGCCCGTCAGCCGGACGGTCCGCCTGCTTGAACAGTTCTGACAGTTTGTGCGGCGGAACGCACAGAAAAATGAAAAATACGGAAAAACTTGACAAAACGCTTGAGAAAACGTTGACTTGCGGCTATAATAGAAACGTGTTATTCTGCGATAGGCGGTTAAACCCTGTGGAGTTTGGGCCGCTGTGCGTTTTGGAATAGACCGGAAATACGAAGGAGAGCTTCATTATGAGTTTTTTGTCAAAGGACGTTGGCGTTGATCTGGGTACTGCCAATACCCTGGTTTACATGAAGGGCAAGGGCATCATCATGCGGGAGCCTTCGGTCGTGGCTGTGGATACCAAGACCGATGAGGTGCGCTGCGTGGGTGCTGAGGCAAAGGCTGTCATCGGCCGTACCCCCGGCAGCATCGTGGCAGTCCGCCCCCTGAAGGATGGTGTCATCGCCGATTTCGATATCACGGCAAATATGCTGGAAAACTTCCTGAAAAAGGCCTGCGGCAACAGCATGTTCTCCCGCCCCCGCGTGGTCATCTGCATCCCCTCGGGCGTGACCGAGGTGGAGCGCCGCGCTGTGCGTGAGGCGACCCTCAAGGCCGGTGCCCGTCAGGTCTCCGTCATCGAGGAGCCTATGGCCGCTGCCATCGGCGCGGGCCTGCCCATCAGCGAGCCCACCGGCAGCATGATCGTGGACATCGGCGGCGGCACCGCTGAGATCGCTGTCATCTCTCTGGGCGGCATCGTAGCCTCCCGCAGCGTCCGGATGGCCGGTGATATGTTCGATCAGGCCATCATCGCTTTCATCAAGCGCAAGTATAACCTGCTCATCGGTGAGCGTACCGCCGAGCAGATCAAGATCGAGATCGGCTCGGCCTACCCCATGGACCCCGAGATGACCATGGAGATCAAGGGCCGCAACCTGGTGGACGGCCTGCCCAAGAACATCGTCGTCCACTCTGAGGATGTGCGCGAGGCCCTGCTGGAGTGCCTGGTCAAGATCACCAGCGCCATCAAGGAGACCCTGGAGCGCACCCCTCCTGAGCTGAGTGCCGATATCATCGACCACGGCATCACCCTGACCGGCGGCGGTGCCCTGCTGCGGGGCCTGGATCAGCTGATCCAGAGCGAGACCGGCATTGATGTCCATGTTGCGGAGGACCCGCTGGATTGCGTGGCCAAGGGTGCCGGTGCGGTGCTGGATCATGTGGATGTTCTGCACGACGTGCTGGACACCGATGGAGCTCATATGTAACGATGTAACAGAGGGTGCGGACGGCTCTGGGCTGTCCGCGCCCTTTTGCAATCGGAGGAAAACCCCTTGAAAGACTTTTTCGATACCTGGAAATTCAAGATCCTGGTGGGCATCGCGGTGTTTCTGGTGGGCATCATGGCCTACGCCGGTGCCAACGGCCGCCTGACTGCCGCTCCGCAGGAGCTGCTGAGCGTGGCGGCTGCTCCATTCCAGAAAGTGGCTGCTGTGGTCAGCGGCGGTGTGGCCTCCCTGTGGGAAAAGTACACCAGCATCGATGACGTGATGGCTGAGAACGAGACGCTCAAGGCCGAAAACGCCGAGCTGCGCCAGCAGATGGTGGATTACGACCGCGTCAAGGCCGAGAACCAGGCCTACAAGGCACTGGAAAGCATCCAGAGCCAGCGGCCAGAGATGAGCTATCTTTCCAGCTTTGTCATTGGTCGTGACCCGCTGGATTCCTTCTATGGCTTCACACTGGACCGCGGCACACTGGATGGCGTGGCCGTCAACGACGCCGTGGTCAGTGACCAAGGCTACCTGCTGGGCATGGTGGTGGAGGCTGAGCCCACCAGCTGCAAGGTGATGACCATTCTTCACCCCAACTTCAACGCGGCGGGCGTGGTATCCCGCACCCGTGACAACGGCATCGTCACCGGCAGCTCCGAATATGCCGCCGATGGCCTGTGCGTGCTGACCAACCTTGCGCGCAACACCCTGACGGAGAAAAGCGACCAGGTGGTCACCACCGGGCTGGGCGGGGTGTTCCCGGCTGACCTGCTGGTGGGCGTGGTACAGGAACTGGTGCCCGAGGTCAGCGGCAAATCGACCATTGCCGTCATCAAACCCGGTACCGACCCCCGCACGGTGCGCCATGCGTTCATCATTACCAGTTTCTGAGGAGGGACCCTGATGGAATCACGCCGGAAACGCAGCCGGGGCCAGATCGTCAAATGGATCTGCTATGCGCTGCTGGGCCTTCTTTGTGCTGTTTTGCAGACCACGCCCGGGCTGTTCCAGTTCGGGGCGGCAAAGCCGCTCTGGTTGCTGCCGCTGGCGCTGGCGGTCGCCGTGTTTGAGGGCGAGTTCGCCGGGGCTGTCTTTGGGGCGGTCTGCGGCCTGATGTGGGACTGGCTGGCCGGGCGCACCGTGGGCATGCTGGCGCTGGAGCTGCTGCTGCTCTGCTTTGCCGTTTCGGCGGTGGTGCAGCTCTACTTCAAGAATTCGGCCGCAAACTTTGCACTCATTGCGTCTGCTGCCGCCCTGCTGGTGCTCACGCTGGACTGGCTGTTTTTCTACTACATGCCCGGTTACAGCGGCGCGGCCAGCCGCTGGCTGTGGTTCGTGCTGCCCACGGCGGCGCTCTCAGTGCCCGTCTGCTTCCCTCTGTTCGGGGTCGTGCGCCGCATCCACGAAGAATTTAAGATCGACAACGGCGTGGTGTAACGCACCCCGCGCCGGAAGGAGAATCCATGAACCAAGAAGAACGGAAAACCGCCATCCGGCGGATGCGTGTTCTCGTTGCCGCCGCCTGCATCCTGATGCTGCTGTATGGGCTGCGGCTCATCTTTTTGCAGCTGGTCAACGGGGACGATTTCAAATCCCAGGCCACCAACACCACCGACTACAAGTTTACGGTCACGGCGGCACGCGGTGACATTGTGGACAGCCGGGGGGAGCGCATTGCCACCAGCGTCACGGGCTACAATGTGGTGCTCAACAAGCTGCTGATGGGAGACGAAGATCTGGACGGGATGCTCCAGAAGATCGTTGAGCTGCTGCGTGCCAACGGTGAGAGCTGGAACGATACTCTGCTCATCAGCCAGCCGGATGCAGCGGGCAATTATACCTTTACCGCCGAAGAGGGCAGCACCAGGGATCAGAAAGCCCTTGCCGCCATGAAGGATAATCTTGGTTTACAGCAGTATGCAACGGCCAATGATGTGATGGAGAAGCTGGTGGAGGACTACAATCTTGCCAGCTATCCGCTGAGCTGGCAGCGCACGCTGGGCGGCATCCATTACGAGATGCAGCTGCAGGCGTTCTCCAATGTGAACAACTTTATCATGGCGGAAAACGTCAGCGAGGCCACCGTGGCGACCATCAAGGAGCACAGCCTCTCGCTGCCGGGTGTGGAGATCGTGGAAACGAGTACCCGCAGCTATGAGCAATCCACGGTGCTGCCCCATGTGCTGGGCCGGGTGGGCAAGATCACCGCTGAAAAGTGGAAGGTGATCGATGAAAACGGCCAGACCACCTACCCCCTGCGCGAAAAAGGCTACAACATGAACGACATCATCGGCATCTCGGGCCTGGAATCGGCCTATGAGGACGAACTGCGGGGCAAGGATGGCGTGGAGACCATCACCCGCAACTCCGATGGGGTCATTGTGGATACGGCCCTGACCACTGTGCCCGAGCCGGGCCACACCGTGCAGCTGACCATCGACAGCCGGTTCCAGAAGGCGGTGGACAAGGCACTGGCCGAGAACATCGACATGATCAACCGGGTCTACAACACCGGCAGCATGAAAGCCGCCGCCGTTGCCGCCGTGGTGCTGGATGTGAAGGACGGCAGTGTACTGGCCGCTTCTAATTATCCCAGTTTTGACCAGAACCTGTATGCCACCCAGTACAGCGAGTACAGCGCGGACGAGAGCCTGCCCCTGTTCAACCGGGCGCTGCAGGGCCTGTACACCCCCGGCTCCACCTTCAAGCCTGCCGTGGCCGTGGCTGCGCTGGATTCGGGCCTCATCAACCGGTATTCCACCGTGTTCTGCAACGGTGTGTACAATTATTACAGCGACTACCACCCCAAGTGTACCCGCCACGGCCACAGCGGCAACATCGACGTGATCACCGCCATCAAGTGGAGCTGCAACATCTTCTTCTACGACGTGGGCCGCCGCCTGACCAGTGAGGTCTACGACGCCTACGCCTACAAGCTGGGCATGGGTGTGCGCACCGGCGTGGAGGTCAGCGAGGCGCTGGGCCACCTGACCAGCAAGACCGACTCCAACTATATCGAGTCGCTGGACGTCCAGGCCGCCATCGGTCAGGGCAACACCGTGGTCAGCCCGGTGCAGCTGGCCACCTACGCGGCCACCATCGCCAACCGGGGCACCCGCTACCGCACCCACTTCGTCAAGGCCATCCTGGACTCCAACACCGGCGAGGTGCTGCAGGAGACCCAGCCCGAGGTCATGGACGTCATTGAGGACAGGGGCGAGACCTTTGATCTGGTGCAGCAGGGCATGATCGGCGTGTCCCAGACCATCCCGGTGCTGGCCAGCTACCCCTATACCATCGCCTGCAAGACCGGCACCCCCCAGCGCAGCGAGGGGTACTACGTCGGCAGCACCTATAAGCACTACACCAATACCATGATGATCGCCTACGGCCCGGCGGAGGACCCCCAGATCGCCATCGGCATCGTGGTGGAGTACGGCGGCGGCGGCGCCCGCGCGGGCAACCTGGTGGCGGATATCTTCAACGCCTGGTTCGCCGCCCAGAACGGCACCCTGAATGAGGATGGCACCATCGGCAAGCAGGAGACCGCCGCAGACAGCACTCCCGCTGACCAGACTGCCCCCGCCCAGACCGAAACCGGCACGGATACGGCCACAGATCCCGCCGCAGGCACCACGGAGGCTGCTCAGGAGACCGCACCTGCCGGGCAGGATGTTTTAGACAATTGAAGAAGGATAAAACGCTGAAACACTGCTTTTGGTGAATTCTGGCGCTTTTTTCCGAAAAAAGTATGAAGTTTGTCTAAAAAACGGTTGTAAAAGAACGGAAACTGTGATACTATGATATATGCAAGAAAATGCCCACTGGCAAAACAAAGGAGAGGTTGACCGATGACGATTGCACTGATTGCGCATGACTCCAAAAAAGAGCTGATGGTTCAGTTCTGTACGGCGTATTGCCGGATTTTGAGCCAGCATAAATTGGTGGCTACGGGCACCACCGGCAAGCTGATCTCCGAGGCAACGGGTCTGCAGATCCAGCGCTTTCTGGCAGGTGTTCAGGGCGGTGATCAGCAGATCGCATCCCGCATTGCCTGCAATGAGGTCGATCTGCTCCTGTTCTTCCGCGATCCGATCAACGCAAAGCCCAGCGAGCCCAACGAGATGACCCTGCTGCGCCTGTGTGATGTGCATAACATCCCGCTGGCCACCAACATTGCCACCGCAGAGGTGCTCATCCACGGTCTGGAGCGTGGAGATCTGGATTGGCGGGATATCGTCCACCCGCAGAACTAAAAACTGGAATAAAACACAAGCCCCCGCATGTTGGCCGGAAAACCAACGTGCGGGGGCTTTTTTGCATCCCTGTGATGTTACAGGAACGTGACGGTTTCGGACAGAGGTTTGCGGGAGCTGTGGTTGGGCAGGGGGCCTGCGCCCTCGGCAGCGTGGCCCAGATCAAGGAGCATCACGATTTCCTCGTTTTCGGGCAGACCCAGCGCTTTTGCCAGCTTGTCCGGGTCAAAAAAGTTGACCCAGCAGCTGTCCACGCCTGCATTGGCAGCGCCCAGCAGCAGGTGGGTGGCCACGATGGCGGCATCCTCCATGCCGGAATTCATCCGCTCGCCGGGGTAAGTAAAGGTGTGGTTCTTGTCATAGGCGACCACCAGACAAACGGGGGCACCGTAGCGGCAGGGAGTGGCAGCATCGATTTTTGCCAGCCCCTCTTCGGACTGAACGACATAGATGTGCTGTTCCTGGGTGTTCTTGGCGGTGGGTGCCAGCCGACCGGCTTCCAGAATGGTGTGGAGTGCTGCAGCGTCTACCTTGCCTGCGCCAAAATTTTTGCAGGAATACCGCTGTGCAATAAGCTGAGTGAATTCCATAACGATCTCCTCCTGACTTGGATTGGACGGAACAGAGCGCCGCTTGCGGGTGCTCTGTTATGCTGATTATACCACACTGCGCCGGTGGTGCAACCCTTAAAAGAGGTCCAGCATGTTGTCCAGATAGATCGCCTCCCGGACGTGGATCTGATACTCCGGCCGGGTCAGATAATAGAGCAGAAACTCCAGCACCAGCGCGCTGCCCAGCCCGCGCCCTTCCAGCTTGAAATTGGAAAAGCCCAACGGCAGATAGCGCTCCCGGATGTCCGCAGTGCCGATGAACCCGGGGTTTTCCATCGCCTTGGAAAAGCGGTAGCCCTCCTGCGCACCGGGGGCGGTGCACCGATGTTCGCAGACCTCCCCCAGATTTTTGTGGCTGACGGCTTCGTAGCAGCGCCTGCGCTCGGTGCAGCCGAACCAGCAGCACTCGTTGCAGAGAAATTCTACCTTGTCCTTTTCGGGCTGGGAGAGTGCATTCAGGACATCGAAGGACTTGTTCAGCCGGAAGTCCGGCACGACATACCGGAACTCCGGCCGCCGGACCTCTGCCTGAAACGCCTGAGGATCCGTCAGGACCTTGGTGGTGGAGGATACGAGATAAAGCTCCGGGTAATGCTGCTGCAGGTAGTTCAAAAGCAGCTCGGAGTGGACGATGACCCCGTTCTGCACAGTGCCCCGCTGGGCAAACTGCTGACACACTGCGTTGCATTTCCGGTCCGGGAGGTGCTCCGGGCGGAGCAGGGAATTGCTGAATGTGAGCCGGGCAGAGATGCCGTATTCCTGGGTCAGAGCCAGAACTTCGGCGGGGGAGTGCTCCCCGGCCTCCACGCGGCCCCCGCCCCAGATGCAATCCGGCGGAGCGCCGTAGATGGAGCCAATCTCGCACCAGTCATAAAAATATTCCCGGTGCTCCCGGAACAGGGGCAGGAACAGGCGGTAGAGCTCGTAGAACTCGAACAGTCCGGGCAGGTGATAGCAGGCGGTGTGTTTCATTCTCAGATTTCCTCGGTGTCAGAAGGTGCGGCGGTGATATCCCGGTAAAAGATCGCCCAGGCCGCTTCCTCGTAGGGGTGCAGAAAGAAAAAGCCGGCGCTCAGCGGGATGGACAGCAGAATCAGCGGAACAAGGACCGTATCCGCCGAGCGGGTGAAGGCAAAGACGAGAGAGAAACCAATCAGCATGGGCAGGGTGCAGAGCAGCTCCCAGCCCAGAAAGCTGAGATCGAGGCAGAACAGCCGCCACTTGTTGCCGTCCATGATGCGCCGGGATTCAGTGATGGCTTCGTTGGCCGTCAGGCCGGGGTGCTCGGCCATGATATAGGGGGTCATGGCATAGCTGTAGGCTTTTACCACGCCGGGGATGAACAGCAGCAGCGACCAGAGCGCCACATAAAGCCCCTGCAGGAAATTCATGCAGAAGCCGTCCCACAGGCGGTGCTTCTGGGAAGCGAGGTCGGAGAGGGCAGCGTCCCTGCCGTCTGCAAGGTTCAGGTTGAACCGGGCGTAGCCCAGCCGCACCGCACCGCCCACGATGACGGTGAACACTGCCCAGGCAAGGATGCAGACCACAAGAACCGCCAGCACGCCGCCGCTGCCGGTGGAAAACAGCCCGGCAAACCCTGGGGTGTCGCCGTTGGCGTTCTGGCTCATGTTGGAGATGACCCTGTCTGAGCTGCTCACAATGTTGGCGCTCAGCAAACTGGCGATCAGTCCGGCCAGAACAGCTGTCTTCCATCTGCCACGCAGGGCATCCAGCGCAAGGGCACGATAATCAGCAGAAAATTTCATAGAGCTTTCCTCCTGTCTGTAATGGAGATCGTTCGTTGAAAAACGGCAGCTGCCGTTTTATATAAAATACGTTTCAGCCTGCACAAAAATTGCCGCCGGGACTTCTTTTGCAAAGGCTCATCCCCGGGCATCCTGCCGGGTGGTGCTGAAATATTCCTTGGGGGTCATACCGTACTCCTTTTTAAAGGCGCGGAAAAAGTGGTTGTAGCCCCCGAAACCGCTGGTCTTGTACACCTCGGTGATGGGCAGGCCCTGCTCAATGAGGGCGCAGCAGCGGTCCAGCCGCGCCTTTACGATGTAGCGGTGCACGGTCTGGCCGGTCTGGCGTTTGAATTCCCGGGCAATGTGCTCCCGGGAGACGAAAAACTCCTTTTCCAGACGCTCCAGCGTCAGATCCTCGGTGAGGTGCGCCTGAATAAACAGGAATACCTCATCCAGCATCAGGTGGTGGCGGCTGACAGAAGCGGTGTGGAATTCGGCATGGATGCAGGCACGCAGTGCCAGCACCACGAACATCTGCAGGATGCCGTGCTCGAACGCCGCCGCGCCGAACTGGCTGCTCTCCTGGGGGAGTACCAGCAGCTTCCGGGCAAGATTCTTCAGCAGCATATAGATCTGGCTGTCCGGCCGGACAGCCACCTGCCGGAAGGGCACCACGTTGAAGCTTTTTTCAAAGTCAGTGTCCTCATCCGACAACTGCGCCAGCATCTGGGGAGACAACTGCACCCGGATGATCTCCAGCGGGCCGTAGGCTCCGGCATATTCCAGCCTGCCGCCCTGCCCGGGCTTGAGGATGATCAGGTTCTGCTGCTGGGCGGGCAGCACCACCTCGCTGCACCGGAACACACCGCTGCCCCGCATGACCAGAAACAGGTCATAATACGCGCCGGAAAAGAATTCCCGAACAGTGCTTTGTTCAAAAAGATAACGTTTGGCTGTATAATTCACCAAAATTCCCTCCGTGGAACTGTCAGATGCGACAGTTTGTTGTACACAACTGAAAAGCACAACTGTCATAATTGCATAATACATCAATTTGCGATAGTTTTCAATCATTTTTTGGATATGCTTTGACGCAAAATTAACGTATAATGCAATCGAAGAGAAGAGGCTTGTGTGAAAAGCCTCGTGGTTTCATCTGTTTTTTAAGGAGGATAAAACGCAATGGACCAGAAAAAGACCGTTCGGCCCTTCTCCATGAAGGACAAGATCGGCTATACACTGGGCGATCTGGGCTGCTGCTTCACGGAGCAGTACCGCGCCATGTATCTGTCGATCTTCTACACCCTGATCCTGCAGGTCAACCCCTTCCATGTGGGTATCCTGCTGCTGATCACCAAGATCTGGGATGCCGTCAACGACCCCATCATCGGCGCGATCGTGGACTCCCGCAAGGCCACCAAGGGCGGCAAGTTCATCCCGTGGATCCGCGCTTTCTCGTTCCCCATGGCAGTGCTGTGTGTGCTGGCCTTTGTCAATGTGGGCAACATCAGCTACGGTCTGCGTCTGGCTTACATGTTCATCACCTATGTGCTGTATGAGGCACTGTACACTTGCGTCAACGTGCCCTTCGGCACCCTGTCCAGCGTGATGACCGATGATGTGAGCCAGCGCACCGCCCTGTCCCGTTACCGCAGCCTGGGCGGCACCATCTTTATGACCGTCATGGTCATGGTCGGCCCCCTGTTCCTGTATGTGGACAACCAGCCTGTGGCTGGCCGCTTCCTGATGCTGGCCTGCATCTGCGCCATGCTGGGCCTGCTGTGCCTGCAGATCACCTGCGTGTGGTGCAAGGAGCGTGTGGAAGTGCCTGAGCGTCCGCAGGGCGAAAAGCTGAACTACCTGCATGTTCTCAAGGAAATCTCCCACAACAAAGCCCTGCTGGGCGTGATGTTCTTCAGCCTGACCGGCATGATCGGTGCATCCGTGGTCAACGGCCTGAACACCTACCTGTACAAGGATTTCTTCGGCAACGTTAAAATTCAGGCTGTCTCCGGTATGCTGAGCGTTCTGTACGCTGTGCTGTCCTTTGCCATCACCCAGCCTCTGGCCAACAAGCTCGGCAAGAAGGAGTGGTGCTGCATGGGCGCAGGCTTTGCTGCCGTCGTGTTCGGCATCCTGTTCTTCTTCCCCATCCACAACCCTGTGGCCTTCATCGTTATCAACGGCATCTGCTACCTGGGCGCTTCCGGTATGCAGGTGCTGATCTGGGCCATGGTCAACGATGCCATCGACTACCATGAGCTGCAGACCGGCGAGCGCAACGAGGGCATCGTCTACTCCACCTACTCCTTCTTCCGCAAGCTCGCAAGCGCCATCTCCGGCAGCCTGTCCAGCTTTGTGCTGGGTGCCATCGGTTACAACGTCACCGCAGGCGCTGTGCAGACCGCAGGCGTTGTGAACGCCATCTGGAAGAGCTACACCGGCGTCTACTTCCTGGGCTACGGCATTGCAGTGGCCATCCTGTTCTTCGTCTATCCCCTGACCAAGCAGAAGACGGCCGAGATGCTGGCAGAGCTGAAGAGCCGCCGCGCCGCAAAGGAGAGCAAGTAAACCATGAAGATTTTACAGGTCCAGTTTCAAAACCGCAATGGCCACACCCTGCGCGGCATCGTGACCCTGCCTGATACGGAGGGCAAGGTACCCTTTGTGGTGCATCTGCACGGCTTTGCCGGCAGCTGCAGCGGCTACAAGTCCATGTACACCCACCTGTCCCGCGCTCTGGCAGCGCAGGGCATCGGCAGCGCCCGGTTTGATTTCTACGGCAACGGCGAGAGTGACGGCGAGTTCGAGGATATGAGCTTCGACGGCCTGCACACCGATGCACAGGATATCTTTGCATGGGCAGCCCAGCAGCCCTATGTGGACAGCGAAAAAATGTTCCTCTCCGGCCAGAGCATGGGCGGCTACATTGCCGCTTCCTGCGCACCGGTGATCCAGCCCCACGGCCTGATCCTGCTGTGCCCGGGCGCCGGGATGTGGTTCGGCTGCGCCCAGCGCGCCGACGGTGTGACCCAGACCGGCAAGGACTACGCCGACATGGAGGGTCTGTGCTACAAGATGGCCTTTAACTACGAGATGGCAAAGCACCCCGATCCCTTTACCGAGGCCAAGGGCTACAACGGCCCGGTGCTGCTGCTGCGCGCCGACGATGACCGTCTGGTGGACGAGGGCACCTGCAGCCGTTACGCACAGGTGTACACCGCACCCGAGGTGGACACCATTGCAGGCGGCGGCCACAACTTTGCCACGCTGACCGCCCGTGCCGCCGTGGAGGAAAAGACCGCAGCATTCATCAAAGCACATCTGTAAGGAGGCATTTGTATGGAAAACATGATCCTGCAGCCCATTGTAGTGGGCGGACAGACCTTTAAGAACCGCATCATGTTCCCCCCGCTGACCACCGGCTACGAGAAGAACGGCATGATCAGCGAGCAGGACATGGGCTTTTACACCCGTCTGGCAAAGGGCGGCGTGGGTTACATCGTTCTGGGCGATGTGGCACCCATCAACAGCTTTTCTCCCACCCCCAAGCTGTTTGACGACAGCCAGATCCCTGCCTTCAAGGCACTGGCCGACAGCGTGCACGCTTACGGCACCAAGCTGGGCGTCCAGATCTTCCACCCGGAGTACGATGTGGACGCCATCAACAGCCTGTTCATGCAGAAGAAGTTTGACGAGATGCGTCAGCGCCTGCATCACGACATGATGTTCTTTACCGATGAGGCCAGCGAGGAGATGCTGATGTCCATCATCGATAAGATGTGCGCCTGCGCGGTGCGTGCCCAGAAGGCCGGTGTGGACGTGATCCAGATCCACGGCGACCGCCTGAACGGCTGCCTGTGCTCCACCCGGATGAACCACCGCACCGACAAGTTCGGCGGCAGTCTGGAGAACCGGGTCCGCTTTGCCCGGATGCTGACCCGGGCCATCCGCAAGGCTGTGCCGGGGATGATCATTGACTACAAGCTGTCCATCGTCACCCCGCAGCGCGGCAAGGGCGGCATCGACGAGGCCGATGCGGTGCAGTTCGCCCAGTGGCTGGTGGAGGACGGCGTGGATATGTTCCACGTTGCCCAGGCCAACCACACCGGCAACATGGCCGATACCATTCCTCCCATGGGTGTGCAGCCCTACGGCTTCTTTGTCAGGATCGCCGGGGACATCAAAAAGGCTGTCAATGTGCCGGTCAGCGCCGTGGGCCGTATCGTGGATGCCGAGATGGCAGAGCGTGTCATCGAGAGCGGCATGGCTGATATGGTGGCTGTTGGCCGTCCGCTGCTGGCAGACCCTGATTGGGGCGCAAAGATCGCTGCCGGGAAGGCCTGCGATATCCGCCGCTGCATCAGCTGCAACAAGGGCTGCACCGATGCCATCCAGAACCGCCAGTTCCTGTCCTGCGTGCTCAATGCCGAAAATGGCTATGAGAACAGCCGCAGCATCCAGCCTGCCGCACAGAAAAAGAAGGTTGCTGTTCTGGGCGGCGGCCCTGCCGGTCTGGAAGCTGCCCGTGTGGCAGCCCTGCGCGGTCACGATGTGACCCTGTTTGAGAAGACCACCTCTCTGGGCGGTCAGCTGAACATCGCCTGCGTGCCTCCACGCAAGGAGGAGATGCGCCGCGCCGCACAGGATCTGATCCGCGCGGTCTGCAATGCCGGGGTGCACCTGTGCATGGGCCAGACCCGCACGGCAGAGCAGCTGAAGGAGGCCGGTTTTGAGACTGTCATCAACGCTGTGGGTGCCCACAGCGCTGCACCCCGCATCCCCGGCTTTGACGGCGTGAACGTGGCCGATGCCTGGAAGGTGCTGGCCGGTGAGCAGCAGGTCTACGGCACCGTGGCTGTCATCGGCGGCGGCATGGTGGGCTGCGAGACCGCAGAGTATCTGGCTGCCCGGGGCTGCAAGGTGTCTGTCATCGAGATGATGGACAAGATCGCAGCAGGCGAGAGCACCACCATTCTGCCCACCCTGCTGGAAAACTACAAGACCTATGGCGTGGAGCAGTACCCCAGCCACAAGGTCAAGGAGTTCCGCATGGATGCCGTTGTCTGCGAGAACAAGGACGGCGCAGAGGTGACCATCCCCTGCGATTACATCGTGCTGGCTATGGGCGCACGCTCCAACGAGTTTGACGCTGCTGCGCTGGAAGCTGCCAATATCCCGGTGTACTCCATCGGCGATGCCGCAGGCAAGGCTGCAGATATCTCCAACGCCATCCGTACCGGCTACGATACCGCCTGCCAGCTGTAAAGTAGTCTGAGATGCGCACAGCGCATCGCCAAAAGTGCAAGCCCGGAAGGTCTGTGTGCCTTCCGGGCTTGTTTTTTCACCCTCTCAGGCAAAGCCTAGACGGCGATGACTGAGAGGGTTATGACGCGATGCCCTCTGCGATATTTTTCCGCCGGTTAAGCCTGGATATAGAAATCCGACAAGAGTTGTGTTAGAATAAGGCATCCGGGAGCGCCATGCGGCGGGTGCTCCGCTTCAACATGAAAAATGGAGGCTTTTTATGAAAAAGACCTATCGCTCGTTCTTTTGTCTGCTTGCAGTGCTGCTGCTCAGTGTCAGTGCACTGCCCGCTGCCTCGGCACTGTTTTCGGAGCGGCTCTACTACTATGGTACAGTAGAAGAGATCAGCCGCGCTGCGGACGGTACAGTGGAGTCTGTACTGGTGACCGCAGAGGGGCAGGAGACCTATGAAATGGTGATCACTGAGCGCACCCAGTGGCAGGACCATGACGAAAAGACCACCTCCGATCCCGCTACCCTTGCAGTAGGGGAGCAGATCTGCGTGGTGCACGACCCTGCCGTGATGATGTCGCTGCCGCCGCAGTCGGTGGCTTATACCGTCATCCGCAATTTCCCCGCAGGTACGGATCTGGAGCAGGAAGCCCGCGACGCTGCCTGCCCGGTGAAGCAGTTCTTCGCCCGGACCCGCAAGGCCATTGAGGGCTGGTTCTACCAGACCATGCCCATTGCAGAGTGAATCTGACTGTATCGAAAAAAAAAAAGGAAAACATCTGCTGTCCCGCACCGGAGGCTGTCACGTCCGGCAAAGGGGCAGCAGATGTTTTTTTGTGTGTGATCCTGCCTTGTTCAACTTACGATTCATCCAGTTGGGCAGCAGTGCAGAAACACTCAGTTCCGCTGGAACCCAAGATAGCGGGTGCCCTGAAAACTCAGCTTTCCAATGTCGCTCTCGACCAGCATCCCATACTCTGAGCCGTCTACGGTAAGTTCCATACGGTCGCCGCTTTCCACCTGAAAGGTCACATAATAGGTGGTAAACGTATGCATCATCGTGTTGTCTGTGTGGTGATGAGAGACCTCCGTGCGCTTTGCCACCACCGTTGCCGGAACGGTGAGCCGCGGCGAATGGTTGTTTTTATTCCAGGTGCGGATATTTCCGATGATGGCATACAGGATCATGCCCAGAACCACAAGGAACAGGATGGGAAACAGGATGCTGAACAACAGATCAAATCCAGCGAAAAACATCTTACTCCTCCAAAATTTCTTCCAGAAGTCCCTTTACGTCCTCCAAAAAGGATTCCTCTCCAAGGGTGTTCACTTTGAAGAACACCGCCTGACTGCCGCCTGCGGTGATGGCGGATAACCGGATCGGGCTGTCCCCGTTCTGAAACATGGTCAGCGTCAGACTCAGGCGATTACCGCCCATCACGCTGTACCGTTCAAAGACGCGGACGCTGCACCGGGCATCGCCCTCTTTGAAATCACTTCCGGCTTCCAGCTCTGCCGACCAGCTGCTGGCCGGAATTTCGTTTTCCAACTTCCAGAGCAGCTGATCAAATTTCTTGTTTTGAATGGTCTTTTCAAAGATCGCCATAATGGTTCCTCCGTTTTACCAACAAAATCCGGTCCCTTATCCTTAATACGAACGAACCCGCAGGAAAATTGCAGAATGCCATCCCTGCGCTCCGGATTCGGAGGAATACTTTGTGATCTTCCAACAGCATACAGTAGCACCAGGGGGTGCTGTGTATGCTATTAACGCTGCTGCAATTTTTCGCTACAAAATTTCTGGTGCTGGCGCTGCATCTGGAAGCGGGGAGTTTCCCAAAGCCGCTCAGTGCACGGGAGGAGATCGAAACCTTTGCGGCTCTGCGGGCGGGGGACAGGAGTGCGCGGGAGAAGATCATCCGGCACAACTTGCGGCTGGTGGCCCATGTGGCAAAGAAATACTACGCCCAGCCCGGCGACCAGGAGGACCTGATCTCAATTGGAACCATTGGGCTGATGAAGGCCGTGGATACCTTTGACACCACCCGTAAGGCGCGGTTTGCGACCTATGCCAGCAGATGCATTGAGAATGAGCTGCGGATGCATTTTCGCAGGGAGCGCAAAAATGGCGTGGTCGTTTCCCTGCAGGAAACACTGGAAGCGGGAAAGGAGGACAGCGCACTGACCCTTTCCGATGTACTGCAGGACGGTTTCTGCATGGAGGATGCCTGTGAGCGGCAGGACGAGGCCCGGCGGCTGCGCAGGCTGATCGAGGGCCTGCCCGCCCGGGAGCGCAAGCTAATCCTGCTGCGGTACGGGCTGGCGGGTCAGCCGCCCCTGACCCAGCTGGAAACGGCACAGCTGCTCCAGATCAGCAGAAGTTATGTCTCAAGGCTCGAGACCCACGCACTGGATCAGCTGCGCAAAGGCTGGCTTCAAGAATCATCGGGAGAATAGAGCGTGCCGCCTGCGGGCGGCGTACATATCCTCTTTTACAATGGGATAGGGGGTGGTATACTGAATTCGTAAAATTGAAAAGCGGGAAGGTGCAAAATGAAATGAAAATCCGTAAGGCAAACGCGAAAAAATAGATTCCATAAGCGAGTGACCTGAAAAGGACACCACCGAGAAAAGGACGCCTCTATGAAAAAAGCATTGGCAGTACGGGAGCAGCAATGGTATCAGACGATCACGGCATGCTGCCTTCTGTGAGTGCTAAATTGATTCGAAGGAAAGTATGTGAGAAGAATTCTGTGTTCTGTTGCGTTCTTGCGGTCGAAATGTTGCAGGATGGCAAGCCTACACTGATTTACGCAATAGTTTGCAAGAAACCTGAAGAAAATTTTGCAAAAGAGAACTTTATGGGACATTACTTCTGCTAAAATGACCTTAGAAGAAACAAAAAGAAACTTCTGAGGAAGACAAAACAATGTCAAACGGTGATTATGGCTACTTCGGCAAGGGCGATACGGGCTATGCCCAGTACATGACGGCGTTCAACCGCAACTTCGGCGGCTCGTCCGGCGGTGGTGGTGGCGGAAACCACAACAATGGCGGCGGCGGGGACGGCAGCGGGTGCGGCTGCCTGATCGCTATTGCAGTGGTCGTGGTGCTGATCCTGATCGTCTTGGGTGGCTGAATCAATCCCTGCAGGTGAAACACAGGTTTCCCCTGTGGGGGTTTTTTGAATCCGCTTGTAGAAAGCAACGGTCTATGGTAGGATGAAACCAAAGATACACAGGAGGGCTTACACATGGTTTTACTGGTTGTGGATGCACAGAAAGGTATCGTGGATGAACGCCTGTATGCGTTTGAAAAGTTTGTCAGCAACATCAGGGAATTGATCCGGACTGCCCGTGAACAGGGAATCGAGGTCGTCTATGTCCAGCATGACGATGGACCCGGTACTGGTTTCTCCATCGGGGACGATGAATTTGAGGTCTATTCCGGGTTTGCACCGCTGCTGACTGAAAAACGGTTCGTCAAAACCGTATGCAGTGCGTTCAAAAAAGAAAGCGGTCTGCTGGAATATCTGACGGAAAAGGGTGAAAAAGATGTGATGGTCTGCGGCGGTGTGGATGGTGCCATCCACCGGGCAGCAGGGCCGGAACTGTTGGCGGAGTGCCGCACGCTGCACGGCTGCCGCACCGGAGAAGCAAAAATCACTAAGGGTTACCGGTTGAAAGCAAAGTATATCATTCATACGGTATGCCCGATTTATTCCGGCACAGCAGAGGATGCCGCGCAGCTGGCGGACTGCTACCGCAATTCGCTGAACCTTGCCAAAGAGCATGATGTCCATAGCATTGCGTTCCCGGCAATTTCGACCGGCGTGTATGGCTACCCGCTGGAAGATGCCACGGAGATTGCAGTCAAAACAGTGGCACAGTGGCTGGAAGATCACGCGGATTACGCCATGCAGGTGATTTTCTGCTGCTTCGATGCCCGGACGGAGCGGGTGTATCAGGCAAGGCTGTAACCGGAAGAGGTGTGAGAGATGGGCTTTTTCAAAAAGCTGTTTACAGGGATCGGGTTTGCGGCAGGATTTCTGTTCTTCGGATGCTTGTCAGTGATTGTGTATGCGTCCCGTGGACGGCATAAACCCTGCCATCGGCGCAGCAGCTTTTGGAACACACTGGAGCGCTACCTGATTTTTTCGTGGATCTGTGATGGTGTGCGCAGCAGCCGGAAACGAGCGGAAAAGTCCTATTATCAGCGCACAGGCAGCGATTTCTGGCAGACGCAGACACGGGTTCGACCGGAAAGCGTTAAAAATATTGCTCCTGCGGAGAAAAAGTCAAAGCCGGAAGCGAAAAACACGGGCACAGGTGCAATGCGGTCGGTAAAACCAAAGGGAACGGAGCGTCCTTCTGCGGCACAGAAAGCATCGGCAGCACAAAGCAGCGTCCAAAATGTGTCGGTGCCGACTGTACTAGGGCAAAACGTTTCAGAGGCTGACGCAAAAAAGCACGGCGAACGGTCAGAGCCTAAGCCAGAGCCCAAGCAGGAGCATGCTGCGCAACAGCTAGAAGCCAAAGAAGTACATCAAAAGTCCGCACAGCAATTGGAAGCAGAACGGCAGCAGAAACTGGAAACTCTGCGCACTGCGATGCAGAAACAAATTTGCGCCATCCATGCAGATGTAGAACTCCCGGCCAACGGTCAGAATGACAGTGAAGCGGCGGAGCAGAAACTGCATATCCTGCTGTATAAATCCACACTGCCTGAAAATGACCTGAATCAAGCGCTGGATGAGCTTCGGACGGAGCGCAGACGGCAAAAGGCAGAGTATCAGGGCGCACCGTTCGCAGACGTGTTTTTGGTGAACCTGATTTTGTCCGATGAGGACAGTGAGCGGGCCTGCATCGTGGATGTGGAGGATACCGGCATGAGCTATGTGATTCCGTGGAGCAGTATTCCGAAGGAACTGCAGGAACCGCTGCACCGCTATGTATTGGAAGCGGAAGGAAAGCTCTGCGGCTACTGCAAGGAAGAACTCTGCAACAGCGAAAACGGCAGGATGATCGTGGAACTGTATCTTGGTAAACAGGATGGGCATGGCTCCCGAATCCTGTACTGAAAATGGAGTAAACATTGAAATACAGAGAGATCGTGGACGGCATTTTTCTTGACCGTCCCAACCGCTTTATTGCCCATGTGGAAGTGAATGGAGCAGTGGAAACCGTCCATGTCAAGAACACCGGGCGGTGCAAAGAGCTATTGCTGCCCGGCACGGCGGTTCGGCTGGAAGTGTCGGATAACCCGAAACGCAAAACGAAATACGACCTTGTGGCGGTACACAAGCAGGGTCTTGGCTGGGTCAATATGGACAGTCAGGCACCCAATAAGGTGGTAGGGGAGTGGCTTGCAAAACAGGGCTACGACTATATCAGGCCGGAATTCACCTATGGGAAGTCCCGCATCGACTTTTACATGGAAAAGGGCGAACAGAAGTACCTGCTGGAAGTCAAAGGCTGTACACTGGAAGTGGACGGTATCGGCTACTTCCCGGATGCACCTACTGAGCGCGGCGTGAAGCACCTGCACGAGCTGGCACAGGCACAGCAGGCAGGGTATCGGTGCGCAGTGGCTTTCGTGATTCAGATGGAAGGCATCACCGAGGTGCGGCCAAATGTCAGCACACAGCCGGAGTTTGGTACGGCACTGGCCGAAGCCAAAGCCGCTGGTGTGCAGGTGCTGTTTTTGCTCTGCCATGTAGGGCGGGATAGTCTGGAAATCGTGGAGCAGAGGGAAGGCTGAAAAATTTTTCAGAAAACCTCTTGACCCTGACGCAGCGTCATAGCGTATACTGTGGCTGTCGCAAGGGAGGACAGCAAGATGATGACAGTGAACGAAGTGAGCAAGCGGACCGGAGTGAGCATCCGGACCCTGCAATATTACGATAAAATCGGTCTGCTGCGCGCGGCGGGCCGTACCGAAGCAGGCTATCGGCTGTATGACGATGCCGCGCTGGAACGTTTGCAGCAGATCTTATTGTTCCGGGAACTGGAATTTCCGCTGAAGGACATCCAGAAAATCGTGGAGAATCCTGCTTTTGACCGGCAGAAAGCACTGGAACAGCAGATCACACTTCTGACATTGAAAAAGCAGCATCTTGAAGATCTGATTGGCCTTGCGCAGAGAATTCGATCCACAGGAGGAATGGTTATGGACTTTACCGCATTTGATACGCAGAAGATCAAGAAGTATACCGAGCAGGCCCAAAAGGAATGGGGCGAAACGCCGGAATACAAAGAGTTTGAGGAAAAAACTGCCCATAAGACCGAGAAAGAGGTCAAGGACATGAGCAGTCAACTGATGGACATCGTGGCGGCATTCGGCGGGATGCAGAGCAAAGACCCGGCGGACTCTGAAGTGCAGGCACAGGTGAAGAAGCTGCAGGAGTTTATCACAGAGCACTACTATAACTGTTCCAAGGTGATCCTGAATCAGCTGGGGCAGATGTATGGGGCAGGCGGAGCATTTACGGAAAACATCAATGCTGCCGGTGGTGCCGGTGCCGCAGAATTTGCGCAGAAAGCCATTGAGATTTATTGCAAGTGAGCCCAAAAACGCTTTGCGTGATTCAGTTACAGAAATCATAAATAGGAAATGTTATCATATAGATACAAGAAACACACCGATGACATTCCAATGGAGGATTTCGATATGAAGGCAAAGTTTTACATCATGGGCTCTGGATGACGAAACTCTGATACAATCAATGCAAACGGGGAGTGATTTGATGTCACTCCCTGTTTTTTGATGAGAACTTTATGCGGTTCTTTTGGTTCGGAACTGTGTATAAATGGGATGGATAAAATGAGTAGGCACACTATATGCGTTTGTTAAACGCTGACAGCGTTCAATTTTTTGCGTGGAATCGTGAAAATGAGACCTGTGAAAAACGTAGAAAATTTGATATGGTTGCGCTGCAAACTAAGACATATTGATGTTTTTGAAACGAGTTTATAGTGAAATATGTGTAATTCGAGTGCAGATATTCATTCTTGTGAGTTTGTTGTGTGAATTTGTCACGTTCCGCCGCAAAAAAGGACTTGACGGAAAAATACTCTGTGGTAATTTATGAGCAAATTCGCTTTTGTGAAATAAAGTCGAATTTGAATCCGCATGCATTATCCTGGTATGCGGAAAAGGAGAAAGCATCTTTATCGCAGGGAGGATTGCAAACAAAACCCAGTTCCTCCGCCCAAACCGCTGCGTAGCAGCAGAAAGGACGACCGAATATGAGTTATGACAAAGTGCAAGTCGGCAACAGAATCCGCGGAAGCCGCCTCGAAAAAGGCTGGACGCAGGAACGACTTGCAGCAGAAGCTGAAATTTCAGTGCAGCAGCTTCGCGCATTGGAAAAAGGACAGCGCAATCTGGGAGTAGACCACTTGGGACGCCTGTCGGACGCAATGGGAGTCAGCAGCGATTTCCTGCTGAAAGGTTGTTCTGAAAACAGTATATTGGTTTGCAAGATGCTGGATGACCTCAAGAAAAAATTGCAGCCACCAAAGCAAATCGCAGAAAAATGAGCGGTTTTGTTGCTGAAACAGTATGTTTTAGTGCTTTACAGTGATGAAAACACTTGCTATAATATCGCCATGGCGCAGGTTTCAATTGCGCAAGAGGGAAAATTGCCTGAAATGCATTAAAGGCTGATAATACTCCGTGAGCTGCTCACAAGAGCAGCTCCATCGAGTCGCGGTCATTGTGCATTTTCAAGCTGAAAACAGGCCGGGACTCGGAAAAGGAGTCTCGGCCTGTTTGTGTTTTCGGCGCAAAGGAAAGGATTGAACAATGCGATTTGATGCAAAAGAATTCGGCGGACGTATCCGCGATTTGCGGAAAAAGAAGGGGATTACGTAGGAACAGCTGAGTATAATGCTGAACATTAGTGCGAACCATCTTGCAAAAGTTGAAACGGGAAGCCGCTGCTGCTCGATTGAGTTGCTGCAGGATCTTTCGTCCTGCCTGAATGTCAGAACGGACTATCTGCTGAACGGAGATGCACCGCATAACAACCATCTGAGGGAAAGACTGACGTTTCTTGCACAGGAATTAGAAAAGATTACGGCGGACCTCCCGGTATGGGGATAGGAAAAGCAAAATCCTCTTTTTCAATGCCCAAAAGCGTGGTAGAATAGGGAAAAGATTCAGTATCTGAAAAACGGAGCGCGCAACAATGAAGATTCTGGTCAGCGCCTGCCTGCTGGGCGAAAACTGCAAATACAGCGGCGGAAACAATTACAATCAGGCGGTTTGCGATTTTGCGCGGTGGCATCAGGTGGTTCCGGTCTGCCCGGAGGTGCTGGGCGGCCTGCCCACACCGCGGTGCCCGGCGGAAATCGTGCAGGGCGTTGTCGCGAACAAAGAGGGCATCAATGTGGACCGGGAGTTCCGGGCAGGTGCAGCCAAAGCCCTTGCCATTGCAAAAGAAAATGGGGTGGAGCTTGCCATCCTGCAATCCCGCAGTCCCAGCTGCGGCGTGAAGGAAATCTACGACGGAACGTTTTCTGGGACAAAGATTCCCGGACAGGGTGTTTTTGCCAAGATGCTGATGGACGAAGGCATCCGTGTTCTGGATGCCGGGGAATTGCCTAAAATTATCTTGAAAAATGAGGACGGAAAATGTCAATCAAACTGATTTGCAGCGACATTGACGGTACGCTGCTGCAATACGGAAAAAAGGAACTGGAAAGCGAGATTTTTGAACAGATACGGGAGCTGCATTGGCGCGGCATTCTGTTTTGCCCGGCATCTGGTCGGCAGTATACCAGCCTGCGCAAGCTCTTTGCACCGGTGGCGGACTGCTGTGTGTTTCTCTGCGAAAACGGCGGCGTGATCTATAAGGACGAACAGTGCATCGCCAAGAATCCGATGCCGCGTGCATTGGCCGAAGAAATCGCTAACGACCTGTGGACCCGCAGCGACGGGCAGGGCGAAGTGATGCTTTCCGGCCAGAATACTGCATACCTGATGGAGCGGGGTCTGGGAATGCTCAAGCGTATTCAGTTCATCGGGAACAATTATCAAATCATCCATGACCCTTCCGAGGTGCCGGAGGAGATCACAAAAGTATCGGTGTATCTGCACGAAGGCGTAGAATCTTACACGGAACGGTTTGTCCCACGATGGAAAGAGGCGAACTGCGCTGTGGCAGGGCCGTACTGGATCGACACCACCTTTGCCAACAAGGGCATCGGTGTGCGCAGCATCTGCAAGACGCTGGACATCGCCCTTGCCGATGTGATGGCTTTTGGCGACAATTATAACGATGTGTCGATGCTGGACATTGTGGGTGTGCCCTACATTATGGATGGTGCCGCCGCACCGCTGCAGGAAAAGTACCCGAACCATACACCCCGCCCAGAGGATGTGCTGCGGGAGTTCTTGAAGCAGAACTGAATTTTGCACGCATGTGTGCAAAATTCAAAATGATACGATATAAGGAAATATTTTGACATGACGAAAGTGCTTTTCATCTGCCATGGGAACATTTGCCGCAGCCCAATGGCCGAGTTTGTGATGAAAGATCTGGTGGACAAAGCCGGACTTTCCGACCAGTTTGAAATCGCATCCGCCGCCACCAGCACCGAGGAGATCGGCAACCCGGTCTATCCGCCCGCCCGGCGGAAGCTGGCCGAGCACGGCATCTCCTGCGAGGGTAAAACCGCCCGGCAGATGACCCGGAGGGATTACGAAACCTACGATTACCTGATTGCCATGGATCACAACAACCTGCGCAATATGGCGCGCTTTGTGGGCGGCGACCCGGAGCATAAAGTGTCTCTGCTGATGGATCATACCCGCCGCCCCGGCGATGTGGCCGACCCATGGTATACCGGGGACTTTGAAGCTACCTGGCAGGATGTGCTGGAAGGCTGCACGGCTCTGCTGGAAGAACTGCGCTGACAGGAGAATTTTATGACAGAGCGTTATTGTGAGGGTGAACGGTTTGCTGACCTGTCGTTCACCGAGGAGGCTTTTGAGGATTGCGACTTTACCGACTGCATGTTTGTGGATTGCTCCTTTACCAAATGCGAACTGGATCATACCACGCTGAACGAGTGCAAATTCGTGCGGTGTGAGATCACAGGTCTGCGCAGCACTCATTCTTCGGTGCAGTCGCTGGATTTTGATGACTGCCGCCTGAATGAAATTGAGTGGGCACCGCTGATGTCCAACGGTGCCTTCCCGGACCCTATCAATACGCTGAAAGAGTGCAGTCTGAAATATAACACCTTCACCGAAATGAACTTTAACCGCTTCGACTTTTCGGACGGCAACGAAATTGTCGGCTCCATGTTTGCCAAATGCGAGATGCAGCTGGCGAATTTCAAGGGTGTAGAACTTCACGAAACGGAGTTCTACCAGTGTGATCTGCGCAAGGCGGATTTCCGGGATGCCGCCGGTTATAAGGTGGACATTCTGGGCAGCCGCCTGAAGGATGCGAAATTTTCCCTGCCGGAAGCGGTGAATCTGCTGGCAGATTTGAAGATCAAACTGTCGTAAGAAGGAGAAAAAATGCGTCAACTCATCATTGCACGAAAAGATCTGCAGATGTCTCCCGGTAAGCTGGCGGCGCAGTGCTGCCACGCTTCGCTGGCGTTCCTCACCGACCCCATCGGCATGGGACAGGGCGTGGAACCCATCGAGAAAGACGGAGAAATTACCGGCTATCGGGCAGAAATCATGTTGGAGAAAGCAACCTATGAAGAATGGTTCGATGGCTCTTTTACCAAAACTATCTGCGGGGCAAAGAACCGCAATCAACTGCTGAAAGCAAAGACCATTGCCGAGGAATTGGGCCTTGTGGAAAACAAAGACTTCTTCCTTATCCGGGATGCCTGCCACACCGAGCTGGAGCCGGAAGAATTTGATGAAAACGGAGAAGGCATGACCCTGACCTGCATCGGTTTCCGCCCGCTGCCGGATGAAATTGCACACCAGATCAGCCATAAGTTCCATTTGTATTGATAGAATTCCTTTATTTTATAAGCATTTTCCACAGTCACTGCAGCCGTTGCAGATCAACTTGCTGCCGCAGGTCTCGCAGTTTGCGCGGAAATGGGGCACATAGAGATCTTCCTGCGGGATGGGGTAGCCCCAGTCGTCCACGAGGTCAAAATGAATGGGCCTGCCCTGAAAATTCATGCCGGATTTACAGGCCATTCGGCTTTGCAGCTGCTTGTTTGGCAGGTGGTAGCGCCTGCCGTCCTTGATGAACACGGTGCCGGTCTCGATAAAGCAGAAGGTCACATTGGCATCCACGCATTCCTGCCGGAGGGACTTGACCCAATCGAAATTGCAGGGGCGGGCGCCATCGTAGTTTTCGCCGCCGCAGATGACCTGCTCGATCTGCCCGGCGGAAAAGTACTGCCGGATGCTTACCGGCCCGATGAAGGGTGCGCACATGATACCCTTGTGTTTGAAGGGCAGGTCGAACAGGATGGGAATGCGCTCATCGGCGCGGCGCTGATTTTCACAGGTGACGTTGAAAAAGATGTTGTCCCAACCGCTGCCCCAGTCCGGCGGCAGGCACTCCCGCACCCGCTGCGGCCGTTTGGTGAGAAGGAAAAACACCACATCGCTGCGCTGGCGCATGATGTCCCACGCCTCAGCCCGCCACGGGTCGGCTTCTTCCAAGAAGAAGTCCGAGGTCATGCAGACCCGGATCTGCTCACCACTCTGGATTTTGTAGTGTCCGGTGCGGTCTTTCTGGAGCGGATAGGAAAAGCCGCTTTTTGTTTTGTAAATCTCGGCTCCGTTCTGGTCCCGCATCCGGTCGAGAAAATACATGTAGCAGTTCTGGCAGCCCTCGCTGCACTTGACGCAGCCGTGCCATGGATTCCAGATGTCGTGCAGGAAGCTCACCTTCTTTCGGTACCTACTATTATAATAGCTGCGCGGACAGGAAACAAGAGCACCCCTTGCACCGCCCCATCGGATGTGATAGGATGAAGAAAACCATGTGAGGGAGGAACCACCATGCCGTTTCTGATGATCCGCAACGACATCACCAAAGTGGCGGCGGATGCCATTGTCAACCCGGCGAACCGGAACCTTTTGCAGGGCAGCGGCACCAGCCGTGCCATCTATCAGGCGGCAGGGGAGCAGGAGCTGACCGCCGCCTGCGAAGCCATCGGGCACTGCGAGCCGGGCAGGGCAGTGTGTACCCCGGCGTTCGGTCTGCCCGCAAAATATATTTTCCATGCAGTCTGCCCGGCGTGGCACGGCGGCGGGTTCGGCGAAGCTGAACAATTAGCCGGTGCATACCACTCTGCACTGAAATTAGCCGCAGAGTACCACTGCGAGAGCGTGGCCTTTCCGCTGCTGTCCAGCGGAAACTATGGCTACCCCAAAGAGCAGGCCTTCCGCATTGCGGTGGACACCATCACGCAGTACGTCATGGAGCACGACCTGACCGTGTATCTGGTGCTTTACGACCGGGACTCGCTGGCCGTGAGCCGGAAGCTGTTCGCCTCGGTGGAGGAGTACATTGACGACCACTATGTAGCACAGAACGATGAAAGCTACGGATTTGGCCGTCGGCGCAGGGAATTGTCAGAGCGGCGGAGGCTTCTGGAAGAAGATGCCGCCGTGCCGATGCTAGGTGCAGTTCCGGCACCCGCCGCGGCACTCAGGACAGCCCGCAGTCTGGAAAGCCTGATGGACAACCTTGGCGAGAGCTTCACCACCCGGCTGCTGCGGCTCATTGACGAGCGGGGGCTGAAAGACTCCACCGTGTACAAGCAGTCCAACATCTCCCGGCAGCATTTCTCCAAAATTCAGTGCAATCGCGACTACAACCCCAAAAAGAAAACGGTGCTGGCCTTTGCGGTGGGGCTGCACCTGTCCGAAGATGAAACCATCGACCTGCTCAAGAGTGCGGGCTATGCCTTTTCGGATGGCTCCAAGCGGGACTGGATCGTGCGGTATTGCCTGGAACACAAAATCTATAACATCAATCAGGTCAATACGCTGCTGTTTGAATACGATCAGGAACAGCTGGGTGCGTGATTTGTCGCCTGCCCGTTGACCTTTTGCCCTCCGGTTTGTGGTATCCTTTTGCCAACGAAAGCGATACACCACAAAACGGAGGGCATTTATTATGAAGAAAAATCTTACCGAGCTTGTTTTCATTTTGGACCGCAGCGGTTCCATGGGCGGGCTGGAGCAGGATACCATCGGCGGGTTCAATGCTATGTTGACCCGGCAGAAGGAGCAGGAGGGCGAGGCCAATGTGACCACCATCCTGTTCGACCATGAGGTGCAGCTGCTGCACGACCGTTTTCCGCTGAAGGCTGTTGCGCCGCTGACCGAAAAGGACTACTACGTCCGGGGCTGCACGGCGCTGCTGGATGCCATTGGTTATGGCATGGAAAAGATGGTGAATATCCAGCGCCATCTGCCGGAGAACGAGCGTGCCGAAAAGGTCATCTTTGTCATCACCACGGACGGCTTGGAAAACGCCAGCAAGCGGTTTGGCTATGAGAAGATCCGCCGGATGATCGAGCGGGAAAAAGAGCAATACGGCTGGGAGTTCCTGTTCCTCGGTGCCAATATGGACGCCGTGAAGGAAGCTGCCCGCTTCGGCATCGGGGCAGACCGGGCGGTGCGGTTTGAGAATGACGCACAGGGCGTGGCGGTCAACTACCACGTTGTCAGCGAGACGGTTTCCCGGATGCGGGAAGCACCCTGCTGCGCGTCCATCGGCGCAGAGTGGAAAGAACAAATCGAAGCTGATTTCCAGAAGCGGCATCATAGGTAAGGGAGGAAACAGCCATGTTAGGAGCAATCTTGGGTGACATCGTGGGCAGTCCCTATGAGTTTGACCACAACAATTACAAGCACAAGGATTTTCCGTTGCTGAGCGAGAAATCGCACTTCACCGATGATACCGTCATGACCGCTGCGGTGGCAGTTGGTCTGATTGACGGAAAGGGTCTGCCGGAGAGAACATTTTGTGCAGTGCAGCATGAAATGCGGTTCTGGGGCCGTGAATATCCCCATGCCGGTTACGGCGGGATGTTCCGCCGGTGGCTGCACGCAGAAAATCCGAATCCCTATGGTAGTTTCGGTAACGGCTCGGCTATGCGTGTGTCGGCAGCAGGCTGGCTGTTCGACACGCTGGACAAAACATTGGAAATGGCAAAAGTGACCGCTGAAGTCACCCACAACCACCCGGAGGGCATCAAAGGCGCGCAGGCCACGGCGGCAGCGATTTTTCTGGCCCGTACCGGCCGCAGCAAGCCGGCAATCAAACAATATGTGGAGCAGACCTTCGGTTATGACCTGAACCGTACCTGCGATGAAATTCGGCCGACCTATCATCATGTGGAGACCTGTCAGGAAACTGTGCCGGAAGCAATCATTGCTTTTCTGGAAAGCGTCAGTTTTGAGGATGCACTTCGCAATGCGGTCTCTCTGGGCGGCGACAGCGACACCCTTGCCTGCATCACCGGCGGCATTGCCGAAGCTTTTTACGGGATGCCGCAGGAACTGCGGGACGAGACTTTGAAACGTCTGCCGGAGGATATCCGGGAAGGATATGAGCTGTTTCGGTGGAACATCGGCCAGAGATAGGACATTCGGAGAACCAAGGAGCAGATACAACACACTCGTGATGTGAAGTATCTGCTCCTTGGTTTTTAATAAGACTCGATGAGGGGCGTCTTGCATCGGCCTGAAAAATCCGATATACTGAACCCAGAGAGTATATCGAATTTTTTGGGAAAAGGAGAGAACGGTATGGAACATCTTTATGAAAAGGCACTGGAAAGTGCGGAATATATCAAGACGCACACGAAAAAGCGCCCGAAGATCGCGGTGGTGCTGGGCTCCGGCCTTGGCAAGCTGACCGCGGACTTTACGGACACGGAAGAACTGTCCTACAAGGATATCCCCAACTTCCCGGTATCCACGGTGGCAGGACACAAAGGCGCATTGTTGGCTGGCAAGCTGGGGGACACGGAAGTCTACGCCATGGAAGGCCGCTTCCATTTCTATGAGGGCTACTCCATGAAGGAAGTCTGCTACCCGTTCTATGTGTTCAAGCTGTTGGACGTGGAAAAGGTGGTGTTGACCAACGCCTGCGGCGGCATCAACCGGGAGTTTGCGCCGGGCACCCTGATGCTCATTACCGATTTCATCAACATGATGGGCACGAACCCCCTCATTGGCCCCAACGATGAGCGCTTCGGCCCCCGCTTCCCGGACATGACCGAACCTTACAGTCTGGAACTGCGGAACCTTGCCAAGCAGACCGCCGATGAACTGGGCATTGCCTACAAGGAGGGCGTTTACATGGGCTTTATGGGCCCTTGCTATGAAACGGCGGCTGAAATTCGCGCCTTTGCGGGGATGGGAGCCGATGCCGTGGGCATGAGCACCGTGCCGGAAACCATGGTCTGCAACTACATGGGCATGAAGGTGCTGGCCGTCAGCTGCATCACCAACATGGCCACCGGCATCCAGACGGTCAAGCATAGCCACGCCCGCGTGCTGGAGATCGCAAATCAGGCAGGCGATACCCTGTGCCGATGGCTGGGTGCGGTGATTCAGAGAATGGAGTAAAAAAGATATACCGTGAAAATCCTTTCGTTTGGTTCCCTCAACTACGATTATACCTATGAGGTCGAGCATTTTCTCGCGCCCAAAGAGACCCTTGCAGCCAAGTCCATGCAGCGGGGCTTTGGAGGGAAAGGCGCAAACCAGTCTATCGCCTTTGCACGAGCTGGATTGTCAGTATACCATGCGGGTCGTGTCGGCGCAGATGGACAACCATTTGTGGATTACCTGAAACAAAATGGTATTCATACAGATTATCTGATAAAGGACGATGCTGCTGCCACCGGCCACGCCATCATTGAGGTATGCCGCGGCGAAAACTGTATCCTGATCTACGGCGGTGCCAATCAGGAGATCACCACAGAGCAGATCGACCACACGCTGAAAGCCTTTTCGCCAGGCGACTGGCTGGTGCTGCAAAATGAGATCTCCAATCTGCCGTACCTGATGCAGGCCGCACAGAAAAAGGGGCTTTCCATTTTCTTCAATGCCGCACCCTACGATGTCGGCATCTTGACCTACCCGATGGAACTGGTGGATGTGCTCTGTGTCAACGAGGTGGAAGCCTGCGCCCTTGCCGGAACCGAGACCTTTGAAGCGGACGCTGTTTTGACCCTGCTGCACGAAAAATACCCGCAGACCCGTCTGCTTCTGACAGCCGGGAGTGCGGGCAGCTACTATCTGGATGCAGAGCGGCGGCTGTTTGTCCCCTGCGAAAAGGTGCAGGCCGTGGATACTACAGCTGCCGTGGACACTTACAGCGGCTATTTTCTGGCGGGCCTTTGCAGCGGCAGTTCAGTAGAGGACGCCATGCGGCTTGCTACCAAAGCAGCCGGAATTGCCGTGCAGCGCAAAGGTGCAGCGGCATCCATCCCGGAAATCAAAGAGTTGAAATGAATGATACAGAAGGCCATGTGGATATTCTGGTCTGCATGGCGGGCACCGGCGGCACGGGTTTTGGCACAGCAAGTTATCTGCGCAGCCGCAACCCGAATCTGCAAGTGGTTCTGGTGCAGCCCCATTCGGACTCTCGCCTGACCCCGGAGCACCCGGATGCGCAGATCATAGATGGCGTTTTGCCGGCGTATGATGTGCCGGAAAGCGCACTTTTCGACTATCTGCGGCCAGACTGGAGCGATGCGTGCATCAATGTCCGCACCGAGGAAGCCTACGAAACGGCCCATGAGGTGCTGCGGGCGGAAGGACTGTTTCTGGGCACATCGGCAGCAGCGGCTTTGCACGCAGCGGTGCAGGTGGGCCGCAGACCGGAGAATCAGGGAAAGAACATCGTGGTCATCGTCCCGGACAACGGCATGAAATATCTGTCTACGCCGATGTGCCGGCAGAAATGATAAAAATACGATGATGCGACTGAATTTTGAAAAGATTGCATGAGATTTTATGAAAGTGTTATTCTTTTATGAATTTTAGCACTCTTCTATTGACACTGCTAATTAACGGTGCTATAACAGTAGCGTGCTCAGGAGGAAGGGCAAAAGGAGAGCCGCTAGGCTCCCCGGAAAGCCTTTCTGAATGGACGCTTCAGATTTTTTGCCCCGACCCGAACGCCGGGATTGGAGGAATGATTTATGCTTATGCCGACTGTTTTCCATGAAAACCTGTTCGATGATTTCTTCGATCCGTTCTGGAATGACGCTGCACTGGAACGTATGATGAACCGTGAGGCGCGTGATACCTTTGGTAAGCGCGGTGCAAACATGATGAAGACCGATGTCAAACAGACGGACAACGGCTACGAAGTAGCGGTTGATCTGCCGGGCTGCAAGAAGGAAGACGTTCAGATGGATCTGAACGACGGCTACCTGACCATTCAGGCAGTGCGCAGCCACAGCAATGACGAAAAGGATCAGAAGGGTCGCTATGTGCGGCGCGAGACCTTCTCCGGCACCTGTGCACGCAGTTTCTACGTGGGCGATGTGAAGAAGGAAGACATCCATGCAAAGTTCGAGGATGGCGTCCTGCATGTTGAGCTGCCTGCTCCTCAGCAGACGAAGGCTTTGCCTGAGAACCCGAATCTGATTGAAATCGAGTAAAATGCCGGTCGTGTGTGCCAAGTCACACACGCACATAAGATGCCCCCGGAGAGCCGCAACAAGCCCTCCGGGGGCATTTTTGTTTCGCTATCTTTTCCGCAAGGGAAAAACATGGTATACTGAGAACAGCAACTCGGAATTTATGGAGGTACTTCACTATGGAATACAAACGCTTTGGCGGTAAGCTCCTTGTCCGCATCGACAAAGATGAGGAAATTAGTGAAACAAATTTGATTTTAGGGGGACAAAGATGAGTGATGTAAAAGGAAAGACCGGCGTAGTCCTGAGGGAGACGGCAGTCCTGACCGGGGCGGTGGCGATCATTGCGGCGAGCGTTTTCTTTTTTCTGGTGCCGAGCCATACATCCGTCAGCAGCATTTCCGGCCTTGGCATCGTGCTGTCCAATTTTGTGCCGCTGCCCTTGTCGGTCATTACGATGATCCTGAACGTCGTGCTTCTCATCATCGGGTTCTTTACCTGCGGCAGAGAATTTGGCGCAAAGACCGTATACACCAGTGTGCTGCTGCCGGTGTTTCTGGGGCTGTTTGAAAAGCTGTTCCCGGAGTTCGGCTCGATGACCGGCAGTCAGGAGCTGGACGTGCTGTGCTATATTCTGGTGGTCAGCATCGGGCTGAGTATTTTGTTCAACCGCAATGCATCCTCCGGCGGGCTGGATATCGTGGCAAAGATCATGAACAAGTACCTGCACATGGAATTGGGAAAAGCCATGTCTCTGTCGGGAATGTGTGTGGCGCTTTCCGCGGCCCTGGTCTACGATAAAAAGACCGTGGTGCTGAGTATCCTCGGTACTTACTTCAACGGCATCGTGCTGGACCATTTCATCTTTGATAACAGCATCAAACGCCGCGTCTGCATCATCACCGAAAAAGAGGAGGCGCTGCGTCAGTTCATCCTCCATGACCTGCACAGCGGTGCGACCATGTACGAGGCCATCGGTGCATACAATCTGGAAAAGCACAACGAGATCATTACCATCGTGGACAAGAGCGAATATCAGAAGCTGATGAACTTTATCAACCGGGAAGACCCCAAGGCTTTTGTTACCGTTTACAATGTGTCCAGCATGCAGTATCAGCCCAAGATCTGATCGGCGGAGAGCTGCGTGGTATACTCAAGTCCGGAAATATCAAAGCGCATGGAGGTAAAAAGCATGCTGACCTATACCTATGTTTCAGAGGGGACGTTTGCCCTGATGGAAAAACCAAAGCCGGTGCTGCAGCATGAGCGGGACGCCATTGTAAAGGTGACCCTTGCCAGCATCTGCTCCAGCGACCTGCACATTAAGCACGGCAGCGTGCCCCGGGCGGTGCCCGGCATCACCGTAGGGCACGAGATGGTGGGCATCGTAGAAGAAGTGGGCAGTGCGGTGACCAATGTGAAACCCGGCGACCGGGTGACGGTGAACGTGGAGACCTTCTGCGGAGAGTGCTTTTTCTGCAAAAAAGGCTTTGTGAACAACTGCACCGATCAAAACGGCGGCTGGGCACTGGGCTGCCGCATCGATGGCGGGCAGGCGGAGTATGTCCGGGTGCCCTTTGCGGATCAGGGACTGAACAAGATCCCGGACGGCGTCACCGATCGGCAGGCGCTGCTGGTGGGCGATGTGCTGGCCACTGGCTTTTGGGCGGCACGCATCTCGGAGATCAACCCCGAGGATACCGTGCTGATCCTCGGTGCAGGGCCGACTGGCATCTGCACGCTGCTGTGCGTCATGCTGCACAGCCCCAAGCGCATCATCGTCTGTGAAAAGGACGCAAGCCGCCTGCAGTTCATCCGTCGGCACTACCCGCAGGTGCTCACCGTGCAGCCGGAGGACTGCGCCGCCTTTGTGCGTGCCCACAGCGACCACGGCGGGGCCGATGTGGTGCTGGAGGTGGCAGGGGCAGACTCCACCTTCCGGCTGGCATGGGAGTGTGCACGGCCCAACGCCATTGTGACGGTGGTGGCACTGTACGATAAGGCACAGACCCTGCCGCTGCCGGAAATGTACGGCAAAAACCTCACCTTTAAGACCGGCGGCGTGGACGGCTGCGATTGTGAAGAAACGCTGCGTCTCATCGCAGAAGGCAAGATCGATACCGAACCGCTCATCACCCACACCTACCCCCTGCGCCGGATCGCAGAGGGCTACGAGCTGTTTGAAAAGAAACGGGACGGCGTGATCAAGGTGGCAGTGGAGTGCTGACGGTCTGCGCCAAGTCACACGCGCACATAAGGTGGCCCCGGAGAGCTGTAACAAGCCCTCCGGGGCCATTTTTGTTCCTGGCATCTTTTCCGCAGCGGCAAGGCGTGGTAGAATAAGGGCAGAACCAATCCACAGGTGAGAAAATCGAACTTCAGAGAGAGGAGATGCTTCTATGCAGTCTGATGAGCTGAAACGCCGGATCTCGGCAGGCAGAGGAGATGCTCTGGCCGATCTGGTTTTGAAAAATGCCAGAATCGTCAATGTGTTTACCGATGAGATCGACACCGCTGACATTGCCATCAGCGGAAATTCGATCGTGGGCGTGGGCACGTATCACGGCCGGAAAGAAGTTGATCTGCACGGCAAATATGTCTGTCCCGGTCTGATCGATGGGCATATCCACATCGAAAGCTCCATGCTCTGTGGTCCGGCTTTCGAGCAGGCAGTGCTGCCCCACGGTACCACTGCGGTGGTCACAGACCCACACGAGATCTCGAACGTTGCGGGGCTGGAAGGCTTGGATTTTATGCTGGAAACGACAAAAAATCTGACCCTTTCGGTTTATTTCATGCTGCCCTCCTGTGTTCCGGCCACGGATCTGGATGAATCCGGTGCGGTGCTGAACGCAGAACAGCTCCGGCCTTACTACGGCGATCCCCGCGTGCTGGGGCTTGCGGAGCTGATGAATGCCTATGGGACGGTGCGCTGTGACCCGAAGATCCTGCAGAAGATCCGCGACTGCACCGAAGCGGGAAAGATCGTGGATGGCCATGCACCGCTCTTGAGCGATAAGGACCTGAATGCTTATATTGCGGCAGGCGTTCAGTCCGATCACGAGTGCTCCAACATCGAGGAAGCTATGGAAAAACTCCGGCTCGGACAATACATCATGATCCGGGAAGGAACGGCTGCCAAAAATATGGAGGCCCTGATGCCGCTGTTCCGGGAGCCTTATTGCAGCCGCTGTATGCTGGTGACGGATGATAAGCACCCCGGTGACCTGCTGGACAGCGGCCACATCGATTCCAACATCCGTAAAGCGATCCGGCTGGGCGCAGACCCGGCAGTGGCCGTCAAGATGGCAACGCTGGTCCCGGCACAGTATTTTGGGATCAAGCAGCGCGGTGCCGTAGCACCGGGGTACCGGGCAGATCTGGTTGTGGTTTCTGATCTGGAATCCTTTACGGTCGAACAGGTTTACAAGAATGGCACGCTGGTGGCCGAGCACGGAAAAACGCTGAAACCCGCACCGCTTGACATCGACCGTGTGAGATTTTCCCACGTTATGGATTCCTTTGATCTGGATGAGATCACACTGCAGGACCTGGAACTTCGGGAAAGCGGGGAGCAGGAGCGTGTCATCTGCCTGAACCGGGGCGAGCTGCTTACGGAGGAAAAAATCATCCCGTTCCAACGGCATCCGGGCAAAGCTCCCGGTGTGGACCCGGAACACAACATCGTAAAACTGGCCGTTTTTGAGCGGCATCATCACTCCGGCCATGTGGGCATTGGCTTTTTAGGAAACTTCAGCCTGAAATGCGGAGCCGTTGCATCGAGCATCGCACATGATTCCCATAACCTGATTGTGGCAGGGGACAACGATGCCGATATGATGCTGGCCGGCAACACCGTGCGGAAAAACAAAGGCGGACTTGCGTTTGTGGCAGATGGACAGGTCGTGGCAGAACTTGCGCTTCCGGTGGCCGGATTGATGAGCACCGAAAGCGCAGAGAGCGTTGCGGCGAAAATGCAGGCGCTGAACGATGCCCTCAAGGCACATGGTGTAGCGGAAGACATCGGCATTTTTATGACCCTCGCCTTCGTCAGCCTTCCGGTCATTCCCAAACTCAGACTGAATACATACGGCATCATCGATGTAGCGCAGCAGAAAGTCGTTCCGGCTGTTTTTTAATAGGCGATAACAAAAATACTGCCGGAGACCGACCCGAATGGGCCGTCTCCGGCAGCAGAACAGTTCGTTCCTACTCTTAGAAGCGAGCCACATCAAGAGAAAAATTGACGGAAATTCTTATTTGATAAATCGAAATTTGACGAGGAGCGTGATTGTATGGGGAAAGCGATTTTAGCAATGATCGTAACCGTAATTGTTGGGTATATAAGTGGTGCCATCTTTGCAAATTGGGTCAATGCACCAGAGTGGGGCGTTATTCTTGCTGTTGCTGTGATGGGAGCATTTATCATTTACTTCAATGATAAGAAACAGTAAACAAATTCGCGTTTATCAAGGTGAACATTTAAGTGTTAAAAACGGGAGTGAAAACAAATGATGACCATTGCACAGATCATGGAAAAGATGATCGCCTTTTCCGAAGGGAATATCCATGACATCACTCACCTGAGCTGCGTGTGGACCTATGCCAAAACCATTGGTGAGCTGGAGGGGCTGGACGCAGACACGCAGTTTATTCTGGAGGTGGCGGCCATCACCCACGATATCGCCTGCCCGCTCTGCCGCAAAAAGTACGGCAACACCAATGGTAAATATCAGGAGCAGGAGGGTGCCCCGCTGGTGCGGGAGTTCTTGGCGGATACCGGCATGACAGCAGAACAGATCGACCGGGTGGCCTATCTGGTAGGGCACCACCATAGTCCGGCGCAGATCGACGGCATTGACTATCAGATTCTGATTGAGGCGGATTATATCGTCAATGCGTCCGAAAGCGGGTACGACCAGCAGGCAATCCGAACCTTTATGGAACATACGATGAAAACGGCAGCAGGTATCCGGCTGACGAAAACAGTGTTTGGAGTGTAAAAATGATTCAGAAGCATTGCTTTGAATGCGGTACGGCAAGCCCTCTTATATTCTGGTGGCTGGATATGTGAACCGCGGTGAGGCAGAAGAACACGCCGTGGTGCGGGAAGTCCGGGAAGAAACCGGGTTGGAAGTAGAGCACCTCCGGTTCAACCGTACCAAGTTTTTTGAGCCGTCCAACACGCTGATGTGCAACTTTACGGCTTTCGTCAGAACCGCAAAGGCGCTGCATATCAACCACGAAGTGGACCGCTGCAAGTGGTTCACCCCACAGGAAGCCAGAGAAAACATCCGTCCCAACAGCCTTGCAGCGGAATTTTTGAATGCGTATCTGGACGAAGTGGGGAATAAGCCGATGGAGATGTGATTCGTGGCTGTGCCACGGGAATTTTGACGGAGAGTATGGAAAAAAGTTGGTTCGGCCTGTTTCGGTTGACTTTTTTATAAAGAATCGGTATATTGATACTATATAGTATCAATAAGTATCAACTGCGAGGTGGACAGAATGGATGGGGTACAGTTTGCCAAAATGCTTTCAGATAAGCATTTGTTTGAACTCAATCGGATGGAATACAAGTACTCGACTGTCAGCGTCAAAGAATTTGCCGAATTGCTGCGGCAAAACTTTGCGCAGCCTCTGCCGTTGACTGATTTTTCTGGAAATAAGCTGTTTTACCTGCCGAACCTCGCGCAAATTTCAACAAATGGTATGAAGCAGTTGCTCTCTGTCCCGGTCAGTGGACAAAACTTCGGTTTGTCGGCGATGACCGAGGAAATTTATGCGACTTTTCAAATTGAAAGTATCCGCTCGACCCGCAGCAGTATCCGTTATATCCTCGATGGTTATGCCCCTCGTGATGAACAAGAAGCCCGCATCTATGGTATGAAGCGCGGACTGGAGTTTATCGCGAATCGTCAGAATACGATCACCGAGGAGAATCTGCATTACCTATATCAGATCAGCACAGGGGATTATCTCCCGGATGAAGATCGATTACTGCCAAACCACTTTTATCGGCATGGCGAGGTTTTTATTGTGGGCGGTGAAGAACCCAGACCGGGACTTCCGGCAGAGCGGCTTCCCGGTGCCATGAAATGTCTTGTCGATTTTGCGAATGCCAATGACGGCATCAATGAGCTGCATAAGGCTGCCATTCTGCACTTTGCTTTTGCATACTACCACCCCTATTTTGACGGGAATGGACGCACTGCACGGCTATTCCACCTCTGGTATCTTGTTCAGCAGGGCTATCCTGCGGCACTGTTCACGCCGTTTTCCCGATACATCGCTGAAAACAAGGGCGCATATTACAAAGCCTACGAACGCGTGGAGAGAAATGCTCTGATTTCCGGATATACGGATGTGACTCCCTTTCTGTTCTACTTCTGCAATGAGGTCTATAACCGTCTGCAGGTGGATGCAGTCCCGCCGAAAACTGATCTTGAGGTATATCAAACTGCTCTTGCGGAAGGAAAAATCACAGAAAAAGAACGGCTGCTCTGGGAGTATGTTCTGTCTGCTTATGGTGCAGAGGAGTTTACCACAAAGCAGCTGGAAAAGGATTTCCGAAACGCTGCGTATGCAACCATTCGGACGTTTGTGATGAAATTCCATGAGATGGGGCTGCTTACTGCAAGAAAAGCAGGAAACAGGGTGTTCTATCATGTCGGTGGGACTTCTGACGGTCGGCCATTATAATGAATCCAAAAGGAGAACGTTATGAAAACGATTCGTGTTGTGGCCGCTGTGATTTGCGACTCCATGCAGGAAAAGCGCAAAATCTACGCTACCGCCCGCGGTTATGGTGACTACAAAGGTCAATGGGAGTTTCCGGGCGGCAAAATCGAGCCGGGCGAAACCCCGCAGCAGGCTCTGAAGCGGGAAATTGAAGAAGAACTGGACACGGAAATCGCCGTGGAGGATTTAATTGGTACAATCGAGTACGAGTATCCGGCGTTTCATCTTTCCATGGACTGCTTCTGGTGTGAAGTGGTTTCCGGCGATCTTGTTCTGAAAGAAGCGGAAGCTGCACGATGGCTGACAAAAGATGACATTGATTCCGTTCCGTGGCTTCCGGCGGATCAGACCATTTTGGATGTTATCAGAAGTTCAATGCAGCCAGTGAAACCACTCCATACCAGCGAATATGACAACGAACCTCTGCAGAGATGCTGAGGATTCCCGGAATGAAGGATGAACTGCGCCGTCCCATGATGCTGCTGGTGAAAGCCGCTATTCCGAAAAAATTGTAAAACAGAGGCCTCTGAATCTTTTCCTAATAAGAAAGAGATTCGGAGGCCTTTATTGGTTGATTTAGCTAACAGTCGTGTCGAAAGACATCCCGTCTGAGGGCAAAGCGAAGGTTTTGCTTTTCAGGCGGGATTTTTTTGCTTTTTGGGACTGTTGTATTCCAATCTGAACCTGAACACTTTGCCTGAATGCAAGTTTGCCTATCAGATGGTAAACAGTGCACTGCTGATCCCGTGTATTGAATATCAGCGTATGCTGCGGATGGAGAAGGTTTCGCAGATCGCGGAAAACTTCTCGGAGTACATTGCGAATGATCCGAAGGTCAGCTTCCGGGATGGCCGCTATTACGTTTTTGACGGGCAGAACACGGTGGAGGCACGTCGGGCCTGCAACGGTGGCAAGGATGTGACGATTCGCTGCAAGGTCTTCTATGGCCTTACCAAAGAAGACGAAGCAACGCTGTTTGCGATTCAGACCGGCAATGCTACCTGCCTGACGGCGGGCGAACGCCTTCGTGCAAATCTGGTGGCCGAAAACCCGGATGCACTTTACTTTGTGGGGATCACGTCGAATGCCGGTGTGGAATTTGCCTATGACGGCATCCGGGCACCCTGGAAAATCTACTGCATCGAAACGGCATACGAGCTGTACAAGCAGTATGGCTGTGAGCGCTATATTGAGATGCTGAACATCATCAACGAGGCGTGGCGGGGCAATGTGGATGCCTACCTTGCCGGGGTAATCCGGGGTGTGGCCCGCTTCATCTCCGTATACGAGGGCGAGTACAGCCGGGAGCGGCTGGTGCAGCAGTTGGCACGAACCCACCCCAAGACCATCACCCAACTGGCGCAGAAGGATACCGGCAGCTCTGCCAACCGTCATATGCGGCAGATTCTCCGCCTCTATAACGGTGCCAGCCGTGAGATGAGCCTGCCGCTGAAAAACTGACAGTTTCGTTTTACCTCCTGAACAACAGCCGTCGTGGCATCCGTCTGCGGCGGCTGTTTCTTACATAAAAGGAGGTTGATTTTTTTTTTTTTTATGTTACCGAACAATTGGAGATATCTCAGAGGGGACATCTACTATGCAGACATGGAGCCGCATATCGGCTCGGAACAGGGAGGGAAACGCCCTGTGGTAGTTCTGCAGAACAACATTGGAAACCGTCATTCGCCTACACTGATCGTTGCAACTGTTACTACCCGGACGGAAAAGAAGAAAAACCAGCCCACCCATGTGCTGGTGGATTCCAACCCGGCCTTTGAAGAACCGTCCATGATTCTTCTGGAGCAGATCTTCACGATCGATAAATCCCGCATCGAACGCTTTATGGGCTATGCCAGCAAGGCTGAAATGCTCCGCATTGATATGGCTTTGCTGGTCAGTCTGGCTCTGAATGTTCTGAGCGGAAACCGCAGCGAATAGCGGACAACCAGTAACCCGTAAAAATGAGGTGATAGCGATGTAACCGGAGGTGAGTGAGCCATGCGAAAGAGTGCCCCCATTGAAGTGGTGGTACATTACCCCAAAACGAAAGAGGGATGGGACGAACTCGGAAAACGGGTCGCAACCGCCCACGCCAACTATGTGATCGAAAAAATCGACCGTCTGAACTGCCCCACATGGCAGAAGCTCGAATTGCTGCAGGCGGTGATCGATACTACCAAAGGAACCTACAAACCCAAAGAACACCAAAAGCCCGGTTGGCAGCCGAGCCGATAAACAAAACCCCACGCTCAACATATGCTTTTCTGCTCTGACCGGAGACGGTCAGATTCAGAGGCAGTGTTGAGCGTGGGGCTTTTTGTGTTACATAAGTTTTTGGAATTTTGCTGACAAAATAAAATTATTGATTGTTGGCGGCCAATATGGTATTCTTTTTGTAAGGGCAGGTGAAGTGCATGAATCGTCGCAGCGTGAAAATTATGAGAAGAAAAGCCGGAGGAACAGCGGGGAAGAATGCGGAAAAGTATTCGGTCAATCTCCCGGCAGTGTGGCTTCATGCGATGGGACTTTCAAAAGAGGACCGGGTAGAACTTTCTTTTGACGGTGAAAAAATCACCGTCCGACCGCTTGCATCAACAGACTCGGAACTGTTCCGCAGAAATGCAGAACAGAAAGGACATCAGTTGAAAGAATATCGGTATTATGACGGAGATACGTTGTGTACCGTGATTTTGGCAGATTTTACAGCGGAGCAGATCTGCATCGAAAACAAAGTTGACGAAATACTGGATACTGCGTTTGGTGTGAACGAAACGCCCTCATGGGAAGACTTCCTGGCCTTTCTGGCAGACCGATGCATTCCGAAAACACGAAAGGGCTTGGATTACTATCTGGATGCTGTTGGCGTTCCGGAATATGACCCGGTTCTGCTTGTTGAAAAGACGCAGGGAAGAATGGCGGAGGATCACAAATGGCTGGAAATTATTTGACGCTGCATATTACCCAAAACAGTTCCACTTTTTGCTGAAAGAGCGTATCGAAACCGTCCTGATGGAGCAGCAGAAAAAGCTTTTTGAAAAGTAAAAGCTCTTGCGTCCCGTGAAAAAAGAAGGTAATATAAATACAGAGCAAGACACAGAACGCAGGGAGGGATGAAAACCATGTTTTACGAGATCATGCACCGGGAAAGCTGTGTGGCACAACTCAGCACGACAGGGGAATGCAGGGTCTGCCTCGAGGATTTCATGCCCTATGATCTGGTTCTGGTGGAATCGGATGATTTTGACGAGCGCATCAATAATGTGACGAACTTTTACTATTGGTGCGCCTCCCGGATGTTGACGTTGGATCGCACCTACGCCAAGGAAATCCTGAACAGTATCGGTGCATCTCAGAGTGTTACGGACAGGGAACGAGCACAGATTGCATTATCCTACCATTGTCTGTCTTTGCTGGATGTGTTCTGGGTGAAAGAAGAAAACGAGAAGATTCGATTCGAGGATATCAACCTTTTTGCACACTCCTTAAGCAATGCGCTTGTGGATATTGCGCTGCGGGGGCACCAAATGACGGTGACAAACGTCCATCTTCTGGCAAATGACCTGTCTACGGGCGGCTTGTACCCCAAGGCGTGGGTGCGAAAAGAGGATGGCTTCTATCTTTACAAGGATGGTGGCAGAGAAGCAGTGGAACGTGAAGTGCTGGCAAGCAAAATCTGCCGGTGCTTTGACTGCCATCAGGTACTGTATGAGCAGGGGATGTTTGAAAATGAGCCGGTTTCTATCAGCAAAATCATGACATCTCAGCGATACAGTCTTGTGACCTATGCAGCCTATGACGTCTACTGCACGAACCATGATTGGAACACGCTGGATAAGATCTTAGAGTTGGATGCTCCCAGCTACTATATGATGAACATTCTGGATTATCTGGTGGGCAATACCGACCGTCATTGGGAAAATTGGGGTCTGCTGGTAGATAACGAAACCAATCAGCCCATCCGTCTGCATGACCTGATGGACTTCAACCGGGCGTTTCAGCAGTACGACACGCCAGAAGGCGCAAACTGTCTGACCGTGGGAAAACGCCATCTGAGCCAAAAAGATGCTGCAGTGGAAGCGGTGCGGAACATCGGACTGAACCAAGTCCGTCAGGTGGAGCACACCGTATTCTCCGAGCATCCGGCATGGAAAGCAACGTTTGAAGAACGACTGCGTGTTTTACGGAACGCCATGTAAGTCAGAGCAAATATCAGGATAACTGAAACAGAATGATTCCATAACGAAAGCCCGTCTGCGCTGCCACATATCGTGGCTTGCAGACGAGCTTTTTCGTTTGGCCGGAGAAAAATTGTCATACCTCACATGCGAAGCATAGATGGAAAATCGGAACCAAGGTTTTCCACCAGATGGCAAAAGCACCTCTGACTGATGGTTTTCTGTCCGGTCTCCCAGCAGCGAATACTTGTCCTGCCTACCTTGGCATGGTCGGCAAGCTGCTGACGGCTCCAGCCTTTTGCCTCCCGGTATCTGCGGAGGAAGTCTCCGCCGCCCCGGTGCAGAAACAGGGTGTAGTCGTCCAGAATATCCTCCACCGGGATACCGTAAAGGGCGGCGAGCTTGTCCGCAAGTTCCGGCGTAAAGCTGCGGTGAAATGCGCCGCTTTCCAGATCCCGATAGAGCCATTCTTCCATGCCCACCGTGGCGGCAACCTCTTTTTGCAGCAGGTCAAGACCATAGCGGCACCAGCGCAGACGGTCCCATGGGTTCGGGATGTCGGCGTAAGAGTGGTACATACGGTAGAACGCCTGCGCCTCTACGGTGGTGCGGGGGCCTGCCAAACTTACCTGTAAGATGTACAGAGGGGTTAGACCATGACCCTCACATGACACCCTCTGAAGCAGAAAAAAGGAACCGCTCTCTCGGCTCCAAAAAATCCATTTTGACGTAGATGCGTCATTGCGTGAAAGAGATGGATTCTCTTTTCCATCTGAAAGTGCGCTGGGGAGAGGATAGCAAATGAGCTGCGGATGCATTTTCGCAGGGAGCGCAGAAATGGTGTGGTCGTTTCCCTGCAGGAAACACTGGAAGCGGGAAAGGAGGACAGCGCACTGACCCTTTCCGATGTACTGCAGGACGGTTTCTGCATGGAGGATGCCTGTGAGCGGCAGGACGAGGCCCGGCGGCTGCGCAGGCTGATCGAGGGCCTGCCCGCCCGGGAGCGCAAGCTGATCCTGCTGCGGTACGGGCTGGCGGGTCAGCCGCCCCTGACCCAACTGGAAACGGCACAGCTGCTCCAGATCAGCAGAAGTTATGTCTCAAGGCTCGAAACCCACGCACTGGAACAGCTGCGCAAAGGCTGGCTTCAGGAATCACCGGGAGAATAAAGGGTGCCGCCTGCGGGCGGCGTACATATCCTCTTTTACAATGGGATTTGGTGTGGTATACTGAATCCGTAAAATTGAAAAACGGGAAGGTGCAAAATGAAATGAAAATCCGTAAGGCAGAGGAAAAAGATATTCCCAGACTTCTTGCGCTGCTGGGGCAGGTATTGCAGATCCATGCAGAGATCCGACCGGATGTTTTTATTCCCGGCACCACCAAATACACTGTCTGCGAACTGGCTGAACTTTTGAAGCAGCAAGATAAACCCATCTACGTTGCCGTGAACGAAGATGATGTGTGTATGGGCTATGCCTTCTGTCAAATGCAGGAGCAGCCATTTTCTACGAATATGGTGCCCTTTAGGTCACTGTTCATCGACGATTTGTGCGTTGACCAGCAGGCACGGGGACAGCATATCGGGGAAAGCCTGTTTGAATATGTGAAGCAGCAGGCAAAAGAGCAAGGCTGCTATGAAGTGACGCTGAACGTCTGGGCAGGAAACACCACTGCAGAACACTTCTACGAGAAAATGGGCATGAGGACAAAGGAACGGCAGATGGAATATATCCTGTGAACCGGGTGGCTTATCTGGTGGGGACACCACCGAGAAAACACAGACACGTTAAAAAAAGTCGCCGAGGAGCTTTCCCAGTTGGGAGGCATCCTCGGCGGATTTTTTAGTTTATATAGCAGCTTTGCGGAGCAATGCGCCTGTTACCCGTATATTTTCCCCACGATCTTTCCGCGTGCTGCGGCGGGCAGGAGCTTGCACAAAAGGCTCAGGAATTTATATTGTGCGCCGGCAACATAAACGACTGCCGGTTTCTTTTTCTCCACAATACCGGCGATGTACCGTCCGATGCGTGCCGGGTCCATGCCGTTTTGCTCGTCATGCTCCATCTGACTGACGCTCCGGGAGATACGTCCACCGTATTCATCATCGCCGAGAATGCTTTTCTGACGTGCTTTTGTAAAGCCGGTGCAGATGTCACCCAATTCTACGATGGTAACATGGATGCCGTAGGGCTTGACTTCGTTTGCAAGAGCGTAAGAATAAGAAGAAACGGCGGCTTTGCTTGCGGAGTAGAAGGTCTGGAACGGAATGTGCGCTACGGCAGCAACAGAGCTGATGTTCACAATATGCCCCTTCCCTTGATGGCGCATGAAGGGGAGAACTGCTTTATTTACATTGACCGTTCCGAAGAAATTCACGTCAAACTGTGCTTTGGCTTGCTCCATGGACGTAAACTCTACCGCACCGGAAATGCCAAAACCTGCACAGTTGATCACTGCATCGATTTTAGTTTCTTTTTGGATGACCTGCTGCACAGCGGCGTTGACCGCATCTTCATCGGTCACATCGACAGACAGATGGGTAACACCCTCCATAGGGATATTTCTGCGGCTGAACTCATAAACGATGCAGCCATTCTCTTTCAGAGCGGATGCCGTGCACCGTCCGATGCCGGAGCTTCCTCCGGTAACAATGACGACCTTGTTGTTTTCTCCCACCATGATTTTCCTCCTGAAAATGTTGATCTGGCTCGAGTATACCGCATCGCAAGGCGACTGTCCATACTGATAGCCGGATCGTGGAAAAGTACAGGGATCAACTTGCGTAAATTTTCACGCATATTGGCCTCTCTTTTTTACACAGCCAATGCCAATTAGCGCTTGAAATCAAAATGCTGCGCAAGTATACTATGCTAGTTATACTGTACAAGCTTGATCAAAAATCAGTATGCCAGTTGACCATAAAAGACATACCAGAATTGAAGCGTGCAGCGGGATCAAAACCCTACGAGGATGAAAATGAAATTCGATAGAAGACTTACAGATGAAATCTACACTTCCGATACGGTAAGGCTGGGAAAAAATGCATTTCAGGCCATGCAGGAGACGATCTATCATAATGGCGGTGTCGGAACCATTACCGGGTACTATGATGCCGAATTGTCGATCCTGTCGGTCAGTGATCTGTTGCTGCATAATCTGAACCACAGCTATGAGTCCCTGATGGAGCAGACAAAGGGTTCGCTGAAGAATCTTTTCTATAAGAAAGATGCCGCATTCCTTGACAATGCACGCTTTCGTCAGATCCAAGGCGAAGGGGAAGGCCGGATCCTTACAGCAGATGGCTCTCCCGTCTATGTGCGTCTCTACAAAAAAGATGCAGTCGATACGGATGGAACACCGATCTGGATCATGTCAGTACAGATGAACTGGGCGTATGAGAACCTTGCGCTGGTTAATGAATCCATCCATTCTGCACTATGGTATTTTGAGTGTAATGAAAACGGTGAGATCGTTCATGTGAACTGGAGCCATGCGTTCCGGCAGCTCCTTGGATATCATGACATTCTGGATTTTCCGAACAAACTGGATTCGTGGTCGAATCTTCTGCACCCGGAGGACTATGACCGGGTAATGCAGCTGCTTTTGGAAACGATTGCGGACAAAACCAATGCTACAAAATATAATGTTGAGTACCGACTGAAAATGCGGGATGGCCAATACCACTGGTTCCGGGCATCAGCGGAGGTGATACGCCGTCTGGATGGCTCGGCCAATCGAATTGCCGGAATCATCAGCAACATTGACGCAGAAAAAAGAAGCCGGATGCAGGCGCAGCGGGCGGCGGCATTTCACCGCGCATTTACCAGCGCAAACCTCTGCGAATACTATGTGAATCTGGAAAAGAATACCTTTGATGCTTTCAAAGTGGAGCCCTCTTTGATGACGGCCTTTGAGCAGAACCACACATGGGATGGACTGGTCAGATTCTTTGTGGATAACTATGTGGTGGAAGAGGACAAAAAGTCTGTAACGAATTTCTATAATCGCGCCTACATCACGGAAAAACTAAAGGGGCTTGAGACGGAGCTGCGTCAGGAGTGCCGCATCGTTCTGGATGGGGAGGAACGATGGGTCAGCAACGTGGTCATGCGCGGCGAGATCGAAGATTCCGAATATGCGATGATTTTTCTGCGGGACATCACAGAGTCCAAAGCAGAGACGGCACGGCGGATGCAGATGGCTTCAGATAACGCATCGATGGATCTTTTGATCAAGAGTATGGTGCGTCTGCTGGACCGCTTTGTCGTCTGCGATCTGGAGAATGACCGGTATCGGTTCTATAACCTGCAAGGCGACATGATCTATGCGCCGACGGGGGCTTACCATGATTTTGTGGAGCAGGTGGCTGCAAGGTATAAGACGTTGGAGCCATTGGCGGCGATGGACGCATTGTTCTCACCGGAAAATATCCGAAAGAATCTGCAGGGCGAGAATGACATCTACAAATTTGAATACTGCTCCATAGACGAAAACACCTATAAGATCGGTTCCTTCATTCCGCTGGAGTGGGATGGCACAAAGCTGGTCAAAGCACTGTTGGCCTCGATGGATGTGTCACAGGAGAAAAAGGCCGAGATCGAATCCCATAAGGCACTGAAGGAAGCGTACCGGGCAGCGGAAAACGCAAGCCGCGCCAAGACAGAATTTCTCTCCAATATGTCCCATGATATCCGTACACCGATGAATGCAATCGTTGGCTTGACCGCCATTGCGGGTGCGAATATCGAGAGTCAGGACAGGGTGGTCGAGTGTCTTGGCAAGATCACAAAGTCGAGTCGTCATCTGTTGGGACTGATCAATGAAGTGCTGGATATGGCCAGAATCGAGAGCGGGCGAATAAGCCTTGCCGAGGAGGATTTCAGCCTGCCGGAGCTGGTCGATAACCTGCTCACTCTCACAAAACCGGCAATCGACGAGCACAAACATCAACTCGAAGTCCATGTTGAGCACATCGAGCACGAAGCGGTCTGCGGCGACAGCCTGCGCATCCAGCAGGTCTTTGTGAACCTGATGAGCAACGCCGTCAAGTATACCCCGGATGGAGGAAACATCACCCTTACGATCAAGGAAAAACCGAACGGCTTCTCGAAGCTTGGCTGCTACGAGTTTTCCATCGAGGACAACGGCATCGGTATGACACCGGAATTCCAGAAGATCATGTTCGAGCCGTTCAGCCGGGCAGACGATCACCGGACGACCAAGGTGCAGGGCACCGGTCTTGGCATGGCCATTGCAAGAAACATCGTCAACCTGATGAATGGTGACATTCAGGTCGAAAGCGCTCCTAACAAGGGAACGAAGATCACGGTCACGGTCTATCTGAAGCTTCAGGAGAACGAGAAGGAACAGGAAAAAGAACTGCTCGATCTGCCGGTACTGGTCGTGGACGATGACAAGACCTGCTGCGAAAGCACCGTTGCGACCCTTCAGGAGATCGGCATAGCGGGCGAATGGGTCCTGACCGGCAAGGAAGCCGTGGAACGCTGCGCGGCGCGGCACAAGACCGGCCGCGACTATTTTGCGGTGATCCTGGACTGGAAGATGCCGGAAATAGACGGTATTGCAACCGCCAGAAAAATCCGGGAACGGGTAGGAGAAGATGTCACGATCATCATCCTGACTTCCTTTGATTTCAGCGAGATCGAAGAAGAAGCCAGAGCAGCGGGCGTGAATGCGTTTATGGCAAAACCACTGTTCCGTTCCCGTCTGACGGCAACTCTGCGGCAGTTTACATCCGGGAAGAAGGAGGAAAACGCCCGGAACTATCTGGAAGACTTTGCGAAGGAAAACTATGCGGGTAAGCGGATCCTTCTTGTGGAAGATAACGAGCTGAACCGCGAGATCGCAACCGAGATCATAGGCATGACGGGCGTGACCATCGACAGCGCCGAAAACGGAAAAATTGCAGTCGAAAAGGTGATGGAAGCGCCAGAAAAGTGGTACGATCTCATTTTTATGGACATCCAGATGCCCATCATGAATGGTTACGAAGCCACTGCTGCGATCCGTGCCCTTGCCGGCAGCCGGGGCAAAGTGCCCATCATTGCCATGACGGCAAATGCCTTTGCCGAGGACGTGCAACTGGCAAAGAACACCGGCATGAACGAGCATATCGCCAAACCGCTTGATTTGAATAAGCTGAACGATGTGCTGAAACAGTGGCTGTGATCTGTGCATTGCAGTAAGGCGCGTGATACTGTTGACCGGGCAATCAAAAAGCATGAAATGAAGAACGCCGAGGAATCCCTTCCCATGTGGGAGGAACCCTCGGCGTTCTTTAGTTTATTTATATAGCAGCGGTCCTGTTTTATAAGCCAATCTTCACACAGCCGCTGGGCTTCGTCCTTTGTGCAGCAGGTGCGGTTGAAAAGTTTGCTACGGATGGAACAGTAAGTGTAGTGTACTTTCGGGACACCATTATGCATTCATGAGTGTGGTGCTAAAGATTTATGGCAGTAGCACATTGCTTTTATACAAATAAAAGTGTACAATAATAACAACTTTGCAAGCAATCCCCTTCAAGGAATCAACTGGAACATGGGTGGAGACTGTACCTGTTAAGCGGAATTGTTTGAATGAATTCAATTCAACATAAAAGACAGTTGCTCATTTGTGAGTAGGAGGAATATATGATGTTTGATTGTGGTTTACAGAATATTTTCCGGCTGAAAAACGGACAGTCCCGTTCCATCAACTGGGAAAACCGGAACGGAGAAAAAGGAAAAGGCGGCATGGCATCCAGCGATCTTGGTCCGTCCAGAAAAG